>Ga0316209_1000480_pt1 | contig 69266 bp, 63 predicted proteins | sample 6monopyrite_MG_FD_204945 | JGI IMG/M metagenome (GOLD analysis project Ga0316209, IMG submission 204945) | Microbial mat bacterial communities from mineral coupon in-situ incubated in ocean water Damariscotta River, Maine, United States -... | ecosystem: Environmental > Aquatic > Marine >... | reverse complement strand
ACAACACAATAAGGGGCTGCTCTCGGTCCATGTATGGAACCAGATTTCGCAGAGACTTGTTCAAATCTGTGGGGCCAAAGGCACGCAAATCATCCAGGCGTTGGGGGCCATCCAATTCCTGCAAGGTCATGGATTTCAGCAAGTCATTTTGGAAAGGGAAAATCGTCAGCGGCCCGGAGGACCATGCTTTTTGCAATTGCACGAGGGCGTTTTTCGCTTCTTCCAAACCGGCGCCTTCCATACTTCCAGAAACATCCAATAAAACATAGAGAGGCTGTTCCTCCTCACTCGTTTGGGGAGCAAAGATCTGCAAATCTACTGGCAAGTTGCGCCAACTCATAAAATCGGCAGAAGCCAAAACCAAAATCTCTCCGTTTTGAAGGCGTCGGCGGATGACTTCCGGTGGTGAGCTAAGTGGCAGGCTTGTAATGCCATCGGCACCTGGCGGAAGCAAGCGCAAAGAAGTCGTTGCACGCCCATGAGGTTCCTCCCACCGGAGCTGCAGTTCCATGGCAGCAGTGGGTGCAGTTGCACAATGCAAACGTAACGCGAACCATGTGTCGCCTTGATTTAGAATTTCGAGCGACGTGACTTGTTGACTGACATCGCGTACATCTAAATTCCCTTCGGTCAGATTGGCATCTAACATGCGAATACGCACCCAGAGATCGCCTTGCTGTGGCCAGGTGCCAGGCGCAATGACTTGATGAAAACGCGGTTGCTTTTGAGGAGCCATCGACTGCACTTCGATGCCAGACCATGCGGCGACATCGGGGAGTGGGCTGAGAGCGCGCCCATCGGTGCGGATGATGAGACGGTCGGGCGGTGACAGTTGCTCACGCAGAGAGCGCAGCGCTTCAGACAAATCTGGCGATAGGGTGCCATCGGCATTCGGGAAAGAAATCACCCGCTGCTTTTGGACTGCGGCCCGCCAATCCTCTAACGATAAATCAATCTGCTCTAACCAAGATTCTAGATCTGGCTCAGCACCCATACTTGGGCTGCGGTCCAACAGGATCCAGGTTTTGCCACTACGAAACTCCCCCGGCCAAACCGACCCAACCCAAAGGAGGAGCGCGACGACAACAAGCAGATGAGGAAGCTTCAAACGGTGAGACTAGAAGTGAGTTGGGTCTCGGAAACCCAGCCACCCCCAAGAAGTCTGTTGCCTTGGTAGACGGCGAGCCCTTGCCCGGGGTTCACACTAGCAGCCTGACCATGGAAACTCACTTGAATCTTGTCGTTGGCAAGACGTTTTACGTCGGCAGGAATGCCACCCGGTGTGCTTCGGAATTGAACCGTTACGTTTTCCCAGGCGTGACCTTCTGAAAACTCGCAACCAAAGGTATGGAAGGCGTCGACGATGGCACCCGTGCAACCCGTTTCGGGGCGTGGGCCGACCAGGACATCGCCATTCTCTGGGTTGATGTCTAATACGTACATGGGTTGCGTAGAAGCAAACCCTAAACCACGACGTTGCCCGCGGGTGAAACCAGCATGTCCGTCGTGCTGCGCTAAAACTTTTCCGCTCTGGTCAATAACCTGTCCAGGAATTCCAAGGCCTCCGCGGCTGCGTAAAAGATCGCGGTAGTCGCCGCTTGGAACAAAACAAATTTCGACGCTGTCTGGCTTTCCGAATACCGGCAAACCGGCTTCCTCAGCGAGTGCGCGGGTAGTGGATTTTTGCAGAGCTCCTACTGGTAGCAAGGTGCGCGCGAGACGGTCTTCAGGTAATGGAAAGAGAACGTAAGACTGGTCTTTGTTGTTATCTAAACCACGATGTAACTGCGGACCAGATTCCCCGATTTCTACCTGCGCATAATGGCCGGTTGCCAGGAAATCTGCGCCGAGGGCATCGGCCATTTTCCACAGCGCGCCAAACTTGATGTCACGATTGCAACGGATGCATGGGTTCGGTGTGTGACCCTTCAAGTAAGAGTCCACAAAATAATCCATGATGCCAGCGAACTCGACCTCCATATCCACCGCGTGATATGGGATGCCTAACTTGTCTGCAACCAGGGCTGCATCGCGTGAGTCATCTACGGAGCAACAACCTTGCTTAGCCGATTTCATGCCAACAGGCTTATCCACGCCATTACGCAGGAATACGCCAATCACCTCGTAGCCTTGCTGCTGGAGCAAAAGGGCGGCGACACTGGAATCTACCCCTCCGGAAAGGGCTACGAGGACACGGGGCTTCGACATGGCTTGCGGGTGTAGAATACCCGGTCCTTAGGGGATAGGCCCCTGACTTAAATGGAACACTCTCTTTTCATTCTCACTCAAGAAGGCGACCGCGCGGCGGTTTCTTTTAACGATGCCCCGGCTGGCCCCGCATCCAATGATGGCGCTGACCTCACTGCTACCACCCTGCAAGAGGTTGGAACTGCGGAAGGCGGTGCAACAGAAGAACAAGCTGGCGCCGGTAGCAGTTTTTGGATCATGTTGTTGGCGCTGTTCGCCTTCATGTGGTTTGTAGTCATCCGTCCGGAGAACAAGCGTCAGAAGCAGCGGAAATCGTTCCAGAGTGAGCTCAAAAAGGGCGACGAAGTGGTGACGGCAGGTGGCCTTCATGGAACCATCGCCGCCATGGATGAGGCCACGATCACGTTGAAAGTTTCCGACTCCTTGCGCTTAAAATTTGACCGTGTCGCCGTGAGTCGTAACGCGTCTGCATTAGCGGAAGCCGAGAAGGCAGGTAAAGACGCTAAGAAAAAGTAAAACGTTGACCTTGTTGGCATTCCTTTGGGCATGCCAACACCGCGTCAAATTGCTGGAAAGAAAGCCGAGGCCATGGTCTCGACTGCACTCATTGACCTGGGTTGGGAACAGCTTGCGCAAAATCTGCGCACGCCCTACGCCGAGGTCGATTTAGTTTTGTTCACCCCGGACCGCGAATTTGTGGTGGTGGAAGTGAAGGCGCGAAAACTAGGCACCTGGCTTCACGACGAAGACTGTCTGCGACCGACCCAGCGCTTACGCTTATTTCGAGCGGCAGAATGGTTACTACAACGCCAAGGAATGCGGCAACCTATACGTGTGGATTTGGTCGTCGTGGACCTAATCCGAGACTGCCCGGTTGGGTGGCGCCATTTGGAGCAAATCGGCTTGGATTAGCACCTGAACGATGTTCTCTGCCCCATCCAAAGGCATCGGTTCTATTTGCTTCTTGGTGCACAAATCCATGGCTAACTGAGTCAAGTCTTCCGGAGCCTTGGTATGCCATTGGGAAAGATGTGGCCAGCCCTGCTCCTCAGCTAAATCGACCAGGTCCATCAATATATGTCGATAGGGTAAGAAGTAAGGGTCCCGCGGATCTTGCCCTCGTTCGAGAATTTCTGCGAACAACCAAGTGGGAATACGTCCGGAGGTCAAGGCGCGAAGTTGCGCGCGATATTCCAACCACAAGATGGGATTGCCATAGCGTTGACGAGAAGCCAACATGGCAGGGAGTAACTCTGCTACAGGCAATCCAAAATCTAACCAGTTCAGGATCTCGGTAAAGTGACCACTCTCATGCAAGCAAAGATGAAGTATCTCTAATTCTTCGACCTGAAAACTCGTTTCGGTGAGTAATCGACTACGCAGCCGCTGCGCAAGCTCCAAAGATTCCAACCGTCCTTTCCCGGGAGATAGATTTTGAGGTGGCTGAAAACGATCGAGGCGTCGCTGCAATCGTATGGTGCCCAAGCGAACGCTATCTTGCAGAACATAAAAACCACGGAACACGGTTCCGCCTTGCGCAGTTTGGCCGTGGGTAGAAGTCACGCCTTGCGCGAAAATGAGTTCTACATCTTGCGCATGCCCCGGCCAAGTCAGCGCCATCGTCTTGGTGCCTTGCAATAAATGAAACTCATGTCCGCGGCCCCACGCACTGCCAGCGAGTAAAACTCGACCCGCTTGGGCCCATTGCTTGGAAACTTGCCCCGATGTCGATTCCGGTCGTAAAAGTTTGGCAACACCAGCTACCGAATACTCTTCCTGGCCGGCCCAACCACTCGGCGCCCCAGTTTGGATGAGCCAGGCATCAAGGCGTTCAAGGATGATGCTGAATTTTTCCATCCGCAGCCAAGGCCATTCTCCTAACAATCGGGCAAAGGCGAGATCAATCGCTTGCGCCTGTGTGAGGTCAACGGCTTGCACTCGCCGGATGGCCAGCTCAGAAGTAGCCCGAGCCTGACGCGCCCGATCTTTTGCTTTTGTCGCGAGTGCCAGATACTCAGTCAATGAAATTTGCAAGCCATGCGGGAAGGCATCGGCTTCTAGGAGAAGCAAGGCGGCCTCGAATTCGTTTTGCTGGGCAAGTTGTCGGGCATGGAGAATGTGCTGATACACAACCGGCAAAGTGGATGGCATCGGAATCTTCAACCAACGCTCAGCTTGACGCCAATCCCCCATTTGCTGGGCCGTCGCAATGGCACCAAATCGAATCCACGGATGGGTTGGATAGGAACGCAGTAAATCATGAAAACGTTCACGGCGCAGCATCGGGTCTTCGAGAACCCGGGTGGATAGATACATCAGATCTGGGTTTTGCGGCCACTTACGCTGCCACTTCGAAATTTCGTTCAAGATAGCGACTAATCCACCATTGCGCAGGCGTAAATCTTGACGCAAACGTTCGGCCTCAAGACTTCCACTTAAAGGCCAGCGCAATTCATTCAGTTCCTCGAGTGCTGCGTGTTCTTGCCCACTCGCCACGAGAGCATGGATGGGTGCAAGGTTTAGAGTTGCAACTTCTGGTAGAAAGGTTGGCTGGCTGCTGCACGACATCATGCTGAGCAGGAGCAACATCGCGAACCCTCTTTTCATACAGACGACTTTAACAAGAATGCTCGGCGTAAGTCAGCGCCTAAATCACGGCGTTCCTCAGCCACTAAATGCACACCTTCCTGTGGCTGAGCAACGCCTGCGCCTTCACAGGCTGCAAGACCACCCAGCAAGAGCAAAGGTGCTTCATAACGCACCATCGCATGGACCAGCCCCGCTTCGAGGAGTGAGGCATGTAAGTGCGAACCCCCTTCTACCAAAATCCGGTGTAGGCCATATTGGATTTTGCAGGTCCGCAGAGCTTCGGCAAGCACTAGGCGGCCATCTGCTGCGGAGGTCGCTTCGACCTTGTGGTCAACTTCACTCCACCAAGTTGGTTTCTGGCTGGATGGTTTTTCAATCCAAAATCTAGGTGCGGAATCCTGCAGAACAGGGTGGCTGGCTTGGATGTCATCGACACAGCCGACCATGATGCGTGCGCAAGCAAGATTTGCTTCACCTTGTTCATTTCGAGCAGTCAATCGTGGCTGGTCCCTCAACAGAGTTCCTTTCCCAGCAAGCACTGCTTGACTCAGCCGACGCAATTGATGCACTTCATCACGCGCTTCGGGCCCAGTAATCCACTGACTAGTGCCACTGGGGGTTGCGGTGCGCCCATCTACCGAAGCTGCCCACTTCAATAGAATCCAGGGCAAGTCTGGAGTGGACAAACTGTGGAGGAAGGCATCGTTCATAGCTGCGAACTGAGCTTCCAATTCCATTTCAAGGACTTCGACTCCAGCAGCTTTCAGTTTCGGGTAAGCCGAACCCTGATGCCGAGGATTGGGGTCGACCGCACCCACAACCAATCGTTTTACTCCTGCTTGAATCAGGTAATCCGAACATGGAGGACGCTTTTTCCCTTGGCCGCGCGAGGAACAAGGCTCCAAAGTCACCACCATTTCATCGACGATGCCAGGCTTCATTGACCCGGTTTCTGCGTCCCAGGCCCCTGCATCACGCAAGGCATTCTCTTCGGCATGTGCTCCGCCAAAGCTTTGGTAGTAGCCATAACCAATGACATGACCATCTTTGATAGCCAGGGCCCCTACCCGTGGATTGGGTGCGGTGAACAACCAATCTGCTTGTGCCGCCTCGAGGAAGGCGCGTCGCATCAAGGCAGAATCGCGTTTATTCAAACTTCAAATCCGGGCACCGCGGCCACAGCATTCAAGGAAACTTCTTCGCTCACCATTTTTTTCCGAGGAAGAGGTTCTGGCATTTGAAAATCTGCATGGCGCACGGCCACCAAAGACTTTCCGTTGTAAGAAACCAAATCTACCGGAACTTCGAGGCCAGGGCGACAACCTGGCTCCTCAGGAAGTAAAGCGTAATGTCCATTACGAGTTCGCCCGAGCCAGTTGCCAGGACTCTTTTCTGATGGGCGCTCTAGCATTAAGCGTGAACTCGTACCCACCTGAGTCGGAGTTCGCTGATGCGCAATCTCGCGTTGGATTTCTAACAGACGATGATTGCGACGTGATTTCAGTTTTTTGGGTACATCGTCTTCATGATCAAAGGCCGTCGTACCCGGACGTGGCGAATATTGAAAAACGTAGCTCTGCAAGAAGTTGAACTCCCACATCGCTTCTTCACTGCTGGTGAAATCTTCATCGGTCTCACCGGGGAAGCCTACAATCCAATCACTTATGAGCTCCAGGTCTGGCATGGCTTTTTTCAAAATTGCCACTCGTTTACGATAAAGATCCACGGTGTAACCGCGTTTCATATTCCGCAGAACAGGGTCACTTCCCGACTGAATTGGAATCGGCAAAAAGCGCATGAACTTAGTTGACCGCGCCATGGCGTCGGCTAATCGTTGATCTACATAACTCGGGTGCAAAGTCACCATGCGAATCCGCTTCAAGGCATCGATATCTTCCAAAGCGTCGAGGAGACCTGCCAAATCAGGGCGGTCTTCGCGGGGCAGATCTCGGCCGTAGGAATCGATGGTTTGGCCAAGCAAATGCACTTCCGTCACGCCCATTTCTGACAAGCGACGAATCTCTTGAACAATGGATTCCGGTGGCCGGCTTTCTACGCGCCCGCGCACACTCGGAACAATGCAATAGGTGCAGTTCATGTCGCAGCCGCGCATCACAGCGACGTGCGCCTGGTAGTCCTCAATGCGCCCGGTGAAATCTCGCTCTTCCTGATCCACATGGCTGTCGGCCTCGCCAAGCAGGCAAACGCGCTTTTCGCCGCCGATGACTTGGTCGATCAAATCTGCGATTTTCGGAAAATGACGCGAACCACAGACAATATCGACATGAGGTTCACGGGCAAACAATTCACGTCCCTCACGATCAGCCATGCATCCAATGACGCCTATCACCACGCTTGGATCCGCTTTTTTTACGCGCCGCAATTCACCCAACAAACCATGTACCCGTTCTTCCGCTTGCTCTCGCACCGAGCAAGTATGAAACAGGAACACCGAAGCTTCGTCGGTGTTTTCAGTAGGCTTCCAACCGCGCCCCTCCATGGAGGCGCTCATTAACTCGCCGTCATAGACATTCATCTGACAGCCGAACACCCGCAGCTTGAAGCTGCGGGTGCGTTGGATGGGTACGGCAATCGTTTCGTGATTAGTCATTAGAAACCGTCTGGAACACCTCGACTTCACATCCGGGTCCGACAAACAAGTCGTCTCCGTCTGCGAAGTTAATCCCAGTTTCATCTTCAATGTCAGAACGCTGATACCTATGAATGGCACCATCCGCAGTCATGTAAATCATAGCGGTACGGTGAATCATGTGGGAGTCAGAAACAATCGCGGTGCTGCCCGGGTTCTTCTTCATTTGCCCACGCACGGCGCGATCGCCACCCGTGGTAAAACCAGCATAACTGGTGTACCCAGGGCCAATCGCATCCCAGTCGTCCAGCCATTCGATAATGGTCATGTCCCCCTCCTCCATACCAGCGTCATACAAGATGTCGCCAAATGGCTCCGAAGGGCTGAAGTACATAGAAGCCTGCTGCTTCACTTTTTCCACCATGCCATCTTTCCATGGCTTGAGAAAAAACTTCTGCCCTTGATCGCGCGGGAAAGAGCCCTTGTTCAACTGATAGTCGAGCAAGGTCGCATAAATGCGCTTCATGTTCTGCTCCGACCCAGTCATGTTTGCCTTGTCAATCCAAGCCGGTGCCGACTGCACGAGGAAGGTACTGAGGATGCCGATGATCATAATTACAATCATCATTTCCATCAGAGTGAAGCCGCGACGCAGCCCGGAAAGCATAAGACTTTTCATGTTGAACTAGGTTCCTTGCGAGTAATCGGTGGAGTACGCAATTTGCTCTGGAGTGAGCACATCGAGGCCGAGTCCCATCGAATCCATTTTGATTTTTGCAATCTCTTGGTCGAGTTCTTCAGGCAGTTCATGCACACCATTGTCAAGATCCTTGCCGCGATCGGCGAGCATCATCATGGCTTGGAACTGGTTGGCGAAACTCATGTCCATCACTTCCGATGGATGTCCCTCCGCGGCAGCCAAGTTGACCAAACGACCTTCAGCGAGCACGTAAATACGGTTGCCGTTGTTCATGGTGTACTCAATGCAGTTGTCGCGCATTTCGCGCTTCGACTTGGTGATGGAGTTGAGGTCTTCAAGGTTCAACTCGCAGTCGTAGTGACCGGTGTTACAGACGATGGCACCATCCTTCATGGACTCAAAATGGCGCTTGACGATGACATCTTTCATGCCCGTGGTTGTAATGAAGACATCGCCTACTTTGGCGGCTTCATCCATGGTCATGACGCGGACGCCTTCCAAGGTTGCCTTCAGAGCGGCGGTTGGTTTGACTTCGGTTGCAATCACGTTTGCACCCATGCCCTTGGCGCGCATGGCACAACCTTTGCCACAGTGACCGTAGCCAGCAGTAACGAAATTCTTGCCAGCAAGCAGAACCGAAGTCGCGCGCAGGATGCCATCCAAAGAGGATTGGCCGGTGCCGTAAACGTTGTCGAAGTCCCACTTGGTCTCTGCATCGTTGACAGCAATGACTGGGTACATGAGTTTGCCGTCAGCAGCCATGGCACGCAGGCGGTGCACGCCAGTGGTGGTCTCCTCGGAACCGCCGATGATGCCATCGAACAATTCTGGGTGCTCAAAGTGCACGCGGAAGATGAGGTCCGCGCCATCGTCCAGGGTCAAGGTCGGCTTGAAGTCCAAGGTGCGGTCGATGGACCAGTAAAACTCCTCGGTACTTTGGCCGTACCACGCGAACATGCGAATGCCTTCTTCTGCGAGAGCAGCAGCAACCGCGTCATGCGTGGAAAGTGGGTTACAACCAGACCATGCAACTTCAGCGCCAGCGGCAACCAAGGTGCGGATCAGGACCGCCGTTTCTTTGGTCACGTGCAAGCAACCGGTGATGCGTTGGCCTTTCAGCGGCTGAGTTTTGGCGAACTTCTCACGAAGCTGCATCAAAACAGGCATGCGGGACTCAGCCCAATCAATAAGGAGACGCCCCTCGTCCGCTAGGGAGAGGTCGGCGACTTTGTAGTGAAGTTCTTCTGCGGTGGTGCTCATGAGTATTTTTAGCAGCTCGCCTTGAGGTTAGCCAAGGACTGGAGTTCGGTCACTAGATCTAGTTTTTCCCAGGGGAAAATGTCGCGCCCAAAGTGACCGTGGGATGCGGATTGACGATAGGTCCAGCCATTCGGATCGGCGTACCCAGTTGGGTGACGCAGATTCAAACGACCAATGATCCAATCAGGGGTGAATGCATTGCAGCCTTTCCATGCCTCTAAGTGGCGTAGATGTTGCTCAATGGCGGTGTCGGAAAGTCCGGTCGAGGTCCCGAAGGTGTCAACGCGGACGGAAACCGGTTCGGCTACGCCAATCGCGTAAGCCAATTGCACTTCGCATCGCTCGGCCATTCCGGCGGCGACGACATTCTTCGCAACCCAGCGCGCGGCATAGGCGGCGGAGCGGTCAACTTTGGTGCAGTCCTTTCCAGAGAAAGCTCCACCACCGTGGCGTGCATAACCACCATAGGTGTCGACGATAATTTTGCGTCCAGTCAGGCCTGCATCTCCGTGCGGACCGCCAACCACAAACTTACCGGTTGGGTTGATGTGAAACTTGGTTTCATTGTTCAACCATTTCTCTGGCAAAATCGGACGCACGATAACTTCCTCGACGGCTTCGCGAATGATGTCGATCGAGATGTCTTCGGTCTGCGTAGAAAGTACCACTGCATCAATGCCAACCGGTGTGTCGCCTTCATAAGCGAAGGTAACTTGCGCTTTTGCATCGGGACGCAGCCAAGGCAGTTCGCCCGAGGCCAAAACTTCCGCCTGACGCTCGACTAAGCGATGCGACCAGTGAATCGGTGCAGGCATAAGGACATCCGTTTCTTCACAGGCAAAACCGAACATCATGCCTTGGTCACCGGCGCCAGTCATGCCACCTTCGTGTCCACCTTCTGCAGTGACTCCCTGACTGATGTCTGGAGACTGCGAGTGAATTAAAACATGCACGCCACAAGAGTCAGCATCGAAGCCGATGCCTGCTTGGGTGTAACCGATGTCACGCAAAGTTGCGCGCACCTCCTCCTGAACATCGACATAAGTCTCAGTGGTGATTTCACCACCGACGACCACTGTTCCCGTGGTGACCATAGTTTCACAAGCCACACGCGACAAAGGGTCTTGCTTCATGCAAGCGTCGAGAATGGTGTCACTAACCTGATCGCAGACTTTATCCGGATGTCCTTTGGACACCGATTCCGAGGTGAAGAGTTTTCGTTCCATGCAAGGGTTCCGGTTAAACGGCCGGGGCCGTGGGATTTCACTAGCTGCAAAGACCTTAGAGGAGGTCTGCTTGGCGCAACGCAAGTACCGTACTTTGCGCTGCCCCGCGTTGGGATTCAAGTGCCTTAGCCCCTTTGCGACCAGTTTCTATCGCAATCTCAGGGTGTTGCAACCAGGAAAGTAGGCATTCTACCACCTCGGCGGACCCTAATGCCGATTTGAGTCCTTCGCCTTGCTGTAAACAAGCGACCTCCTCGAGGAAATTTTCCATATGCGGACCAACCACCACAGGCACTTCGAACACGGCTGGCTCCAATACATTTTGCCCGCCGTGCTCCATTAAGCTTCCACCGACAAAAGCCATTTGGGCTACGCGGTAGATCATTTCAAGCTGACCAAAGGCATCGACCATTAAAATGGAACCGGGAGCTAGTTCCTGCTGTGGCTCCCAGTCACTAAATAGCCTTAAGGGCTGCCCTTTCGTTAGCAGGGTCAACTCCTGAAGCAGCTTTGGGCATCGGCGTGGATGGCGTGGGACAAGGATGAGCGCGACACTCTTGGCCGCAGGGTGCTGCAACCATTGCTTCAGCAAATCGCTCTCTTCAGGCTCATGGGTACTCGCCCACACAACCATCGGTGGTCCATTTCGCCAGCGGTCCCAGCAGGATCCAGCGAACTGCGAATCCTCGTCCGAGGTTGGCAAATTGTCATATTTGAGATTTCCAGTGACGACGACACGCTCCTTGGGGACATCTAATCCTGAAAAACGATCGGCATACCTCTGATTCTGCACCCCATAAAGCGAGATGCGCTCGAATTGAGGCAGCCATTTTTGCACGCGTCGATAACCCGCAAGTGAGCGGTCGGTAATCCGACCATTCACAATGGCCACTTTGATTTCCATGCGGAAGCAGGTATTGAGGAAGTTAGGCCAAATTTCTAACTCGGCGAGAATGACCAACTGTGGTTGCACTTTTCGTAAAAAGCGTCGACAGGTGCCAGGGAGATCTAAGGGGTAGGCAACCACCGGCAAATCGGGGAAAAGCTGGCGGGCAGTGGCAAGTCCAGTCGGGGTACTGGAAGAGATGACCAAACTCCGCTGTGGATATTGTGCACGCAACTCCGAGACCAAAGGTTTTAAAGCTTTGACCTCTCCAACAGAAACGCCATGCAACAGAATCCGTTCTTGCTCGGCCGCCAACACTGGGGCGAAACCTAAACGCCCAGGAAGACTCTTGCGGAAATCCGGGGAACGCAGCGCGCGGAACAACGCGAACGGAATCAGCAACACCCCAACGAGAACCAAAAGGATGTCATACAACAGGAGGGCGGCCCAACGTCGGTTCATGCGCGTGGTTGCCCTCCTAAGTAATTACTGTTTGCCGTGGCACTGCTTGTACTTCTTGCCCGATCCACATGGGCAAGGAGCATTGCGCGCGACCTTGGGCTTATGTTGATCAGGCGTTTGCTGACCAGTATCTTGGCCGGCGCTACTCGCCTTATCCATTTCAGAGGTAGCGTTACCCACTTCTGGAGTTTTTCCACGTTGATTCGGAGCCGTGTAACCCACAGCCACTTGACGTCGTGGAGAAGCCGGACGAGCGCGTGATACCGAGCCGCCAAATTGCGGGTGCGATGCATTTTGGCCATCGTAAGCGCTACCCAACTGCTCTTCATCCTTGTTCGCCAATTCGAAACGCAGGATGTGGTTGGTCACTTCATCGGCAATGGAGTAAAGCAACTCTTCAAAACGCTCCAGCCCTTCACGCTTGTATTCGTTTTTCGGATCAACCTGTGCATAACCCCGTAATCCGATTCCGGAACGCAGCGCATCCATGGTGTAAAGATGCTCTTTCCACTTCTTGTCGATGCAATTCAACAACAAGAAACGTTCCAAACTAGCCATGGTTTCTTCGCCAGCAGCTTCCGTACGTTCTGCGTAATTGCGCTGGAAGTCCTCGAACAAAAGTTCCGCGACCAGGTTGATGCCAGCAGTTTTCAGGTCTAAATCACTTCCTGCAAAGCCCCATTTGCGATCCGCCCACAACCGAAAGGCCTCCCAGTCGGGCTCAACATCGCGGCCGTCACCACCGTAGGTCACGGTCGCTTGGTCGATGACTTGCTCTGCCATGGCAACTACACGGTCATGCAGTCCTTCGGCCTTCAGAGCCAATTGGCGCTGACTGTAAATCATCTTGCGCTGCTCATTCATGACCTCGTCATACTCAAGCAGGTTCTTCCGGATTTCAAAGTGGTAATCCTCAACTTTCTTCTGCGCTTTCTTGATCGCATTCGAAACCATTTTGGACTCCACTGGCTCGCCACCACCCATTCCGGCTTTAGCGAGGAAGTTCTTCACCCAGTCTTTGTAAAACCGACGCATCAGCGGGTCGTCCAAAGACAAGTAGAAACGCGAACGGCCTGGGTCACCTTGACGTCCGGAGCGCCCACGTAGCTGATTATCAATGCGGCGCGATTCATGGCGTTCGGTGCCAATGACGTATAGGCCGCCTGCGGACAAGACCTCTTGCTTCTCACCCACTTGCACTTCCGTGAGTTCGTCCAACAACGCTTTCACCGCCGATTCATCCTCGGTTTCGGTTTTGCGCTGTGCCATTTCACCGGGCATCATGGCCTCAACGTTTCCTCCAAGCACAATGTCGGTTCCACGACCAGCCATGTTGGTAGCCACGGTGACAGCACCCTTGCGTCCGGCCTGCGCAATGATGTGCGCTTCGTTTTCGTGCTGCTTTGCGTTCAACACATTATGCCGCACACCGCGCCGGTCAAGAATCCCAGACAACAACTCCGAGTTCTCAATGCTGGTGGTTCCTACAAGAACCGGTTGACCACTGTCACGTGACTTTTCAATCACATCGGCGATGGCTTTCCATTTGTCGGGAGTTTCCAGGTACACCACATCGGCGTCATCGAGACGGGCGATGGGTTTGTTGGTTGGAATTTGCACGACATCGAGATCGTAGATTTTGGCGAACTCGCCAGCCTCGGTAAGTGCCGTTCCAGTCATGCCAGACAACTTGCCGTAAATGCGGAAGTAGTTCTGGAAGGTAATCGTGGCAAGGGTTTGGTTCTCAGCCTTTGGACGAATGCCTTCTTTGGCCTCAACCGCCTGGTGTAGGCCATCGCCCCACCGACGCCCTTCCATCATGCGGCCGGTGAACTCGTCGACGATGATGATGGCACCATCTTTCACCACGTAATCTACCTCATGCTTGTACAGGTGCAAGGCACGCAAACACTGCTCGAGAATGTGCGGCCACTCCATATTCACAGCGCCGCTGTAGAAATCATCGATGTTCAGGAGCTTCTGCCCCTCAATGATGCCTTCTTCCGTCAACAAGGCAGACTTCTCTTTTTCTTTACACTCGAAGTGCTCCTCATCTTTCAGCTTGCGCGCTGCCGCCATGCCAACGCGATATTTCTCAGCGTTGCCGGTTGCTGGACCACTGATGATCAACGGGGTTCGCGCTTCATCGATCAAAATGGAATCCACCTCGTCGATAATCGCGTAGTCCAAACTATGCTGAACCTGATCTTCCACGCGCGACTTCATGTTGTCGCGCAGATAATCAAAACCCAACTCGTTGTTGGTCGCGTAAATGATGTCGCCCGCGTAAATCGGGTGACGCTCCAAGGGCCCCATGGACGATTGGATCGAACCGCACACCAAGCCTAGGTATTCATAAACCGGGGTCATCCATGCGGCATCACGCTTGGCGAGGTAATCGTTCACCGTGACCACAAAAACCTTGCCGGCCAATGCATTCAAGTAAGCCGCCAAAGTTGCAACCAAGGTCTTGCCTTCGCCGGTGGCCATTTCTGCAATGGATCCAGCATGCAAGACCGCGCCACCGATGATTTGAACATCGTAGTGACGCATACCCAAAGCCCGTTGCGCAGCTACGCGCGTGACAGCAAAAGCTTGCGGCAGGAGGTCGTTCAATGGCTTGCCATCTGCCACTTCCTGCTTCCAGGCTACGGTCTGTGCTTTGATTTCCTCAGCACTGAGCGCCTCAGCCCACGCTTCATGCGAGGCCACTTCGGCTATCAATGGAGCCATGCGTTTGACCACCCGAGCGTTCTGGGAGCCAAAAACCTTGTTCAGGGCGCGGCCAAAGCCTTCACCCATACCCTTGAGGGAATCCGTTATCGCGTCAACGTCGACCATGATGCTAATCCGTCACACCGTCGACGGGATGTCGGCGCGTGAGCGGCCACACAGGATACGAGAAAGGGCAGGCCGAGAAAATGGGCAATCTGAAAGAGCTGAAGAAGCTCTATGCAGCTTCAACGACCCCGAATTAGTTCCTGCCGGTCCGGTTCAATGAGGCCAAGCCAAAGTTCCACGCAATTCCTCGAGACTCACCTTTTCCTGGGCCAAAATCTTCCGAAGTTCGGTCGCAATCTCAGAGATCACACCTGGACGGCGAAAACAAGCGGTGCCTACCTGAACCGCAGAAGCCCCAGAAACAATGAATTCAAGCACATCTTCGGCGCAAGAAGCACCGCCACTGGCCACAACGGGGATTTGAACCGCTTGGCTGGCCTCCCAAACTAGGCGCATGGCCATTGGTTTTACCGCCGGGCCGGACATACCACCGGTGCCATTTGCCAACACGGGTTTGCGCTTCCGCCAGTCAACCAGCAGGCCAATCAGGGTGTTGCAGACGGTCAGGGCATCGGCACCGGCTGCCTCGGCCGATTCAGCGAAGGGGCGAATGCTAGAAACGTTGGGCGACAACTTGACCCAGAGTGGCTTCTTGGTTGCCTCTCGGCAGGCCCGGACCACTTCTTCAAGGGCGCCGGTATCGGTAGAAAACTGAATGCCACCTTTCACATTGGGGCAGGAAAGGTTGAGCTCGATGGCCGCGACCCCGCTCATCAGGTCAAAGGCCTGCACCATGGCGACGTAATCCTCCGCCGAATGTCCCCCGGCATTAGCGACCACTGGAAGAGGCACCTGCTCTAACTGTGGCGCAACATGTTCCCGCCAATAAGCCAGGCCTTTGTTTTCCAGGCCAATGGCATTCAGCACGCCACCTTGAAATTCAGCAATACGTTGCGGCGGATTGCCATGCCGAGGTTCCGGGGTCACGGTTTTCAACACCAGCGCCCCAAGATCCCCTGGGTTCAAAAACGCTAGGGCTGCAGGGTCGTGGCCAAAAGTGCCAGAACCGGTGAGCAAGGGAGTCTCTAACTCCAGACCGCCAACCATGGTGCGCAACATAGCGCTAGTTTACTTCGACGTTGCTTCCGAGTCTTCCGATTCCGCGCCTAGCCTTAGCTTGGCCAAGCCGGTAATGAGAAGAACGAAGCCCACTGAAATGCAGGCATCTGCGAAATTAAAAATCGGGAAGGGATGAAACGGCCATCCAAGCCAATCTGGCCACCATCCGGGGACATTGAAATCCACCATGATGAAGTCACGCACCTTACCGGGCTCTTCTAAATCCCACGGCATCCATGCGGACAAGTTGTCGTAAAGATTACCCACGGCACCAGCGAGCAACAAAGCGAGGGTGAACAGTCCCATGCAGTTGTCGTCGGCCTGGCGCTTCACAAACAAGACCAAAACCCCAACCGCAATCAAACGAACGACCGTCAAGATTCCAGTGAATCCACCATTGTTGCCAGCTCCCCAAATTCCGCCCGAGTTGGTAATACAGAAGAAGGACAGCCACTCGCCCATAATTGGGCGTTGACCGTGGATTCCGATTTCGGAAAAGGCCCACGACTTACTGAACAAATCGATCGCCAGTAACCCAAAAACGAAAATCCAGAAACCAGGACGCAACAGTCCTTGGCTGGATTCGCCAACTTGTGGCTCAGTCAATTTCTAACTCGCCTTTCTCAGAAAGGGATTGGCAACCGATGCAGTAAGACGCGTAAGGCACAACCTCCAAACGACGCGGTGGAATCAAATCCTTGCAGGCTAGACACGCACCAAAAATACTATTATCAATGCGTGCCAAAGCATCGTGAGTGGACTTTAGAATTTCTTCCTCGTTCTCGATCAAGCCGAGTTGAAAGTCACGTGAATATCCTTCGGCGCTGGCATCTTCACCATCATCCGCGCCAGAATCGGCATCTCCCAGAAGAACAGAATCCTCTAACCGTTCCAATTTGACGCCGAGTTGGCCCAAAATGTTCAGAAGGATGGGACGATATTTGTTCTGTTGAGTCTTGGTGAGCTTAGCCATCGCGGTATCTTGAGGGGGTCCTCCCCATTCAGGGGAGGCAGATTCTAGTGTCTACGGATTCCAAAGGTCAATTCCATCAGTCCCCCATGCATGACCGCATCGCGGAGTACTTGGGTAGTTTGGCTGCCGAGGCCGGCCTGGCAGTGCACACGATGGCTGCTTATCGACGCGATTTACGCCGTGCCGCAGAGTTCTTCCACACGCGTAAGTTGAGCGAATGGAAGCAGTTAGAGTCCCAACACCTGGCTGATTTGATGGCATCGGCACGGACCGATGGTTTGGCCCCCGCCAGTCAAGTGCGGCTACTTTCAAGTTTGCGCGGATTTTTTCGCTGGCTGCGCGCTGAGGAAGGATTGGAGGGACGCGACCCCACTAGGGTGCCTGGAAAGATTCACCTTTGGCAGCGGCTTCCGGAAATCCTCACACCCGAAGAATCACGCTCCTTGCTCGACGCCCCTTCCCCTGACACCTGGATTGGGCAACGTGACCGCGCTCTATTGGCCCTGCTTTACGGAGGTGGATTACGGGTTTCCGAAGCCATCGGACTGCGCCTTGGAGATCTCCACCTCACTCGGGGCCAGGACGATGGCACCTCTGGTCTTTTACAGGTGCGTGGCAAGGGCAATAAAGAACGCTTGGTTCCATACGGCGGCGTGGCCCGCGAACGTCTCCATGAGTGGATCGAAGACGGCAGGAAAACGCGCAAGGGAGAGGAACGCTTGGTGTTGTTATCGAAAACCGGAAAGGGCATCGACCGCCATCGTGCGTTTCGCATTGTGCGCGACCATGCAATCGCGTGCGGTTTGTCCTCGCAAATGCATCCACATATTTTGCGCCATTCTTGCGCGACTCATTTACTGATTGGTGGTGGGGATTTACGCAGCGTGCAAGAATTCTTAGGGCACGCTGATTTGCGAACCACCGAACGCTATACCCATTTAGAGGTGGAGCAGCTGCAGGCTTATCACAAACTGCATCATCCGCGAGGGTGATCGCTAAGGGAGCAAACGCTTCAAATGCGATTGCACGGTTTCCACTAAACTCAGATTCATGCCGGGCAATGCGGCAAGTTCTTCAGGGTTGGCATCGCGGATGTGTTGCAGATTTCCCTTGTAAGCATCTAACAAGGTTTTCCGTTTTGCCGGCCCAACACCAGGCACCTCTTCTAGAACAAGCCGTAGGTTTTCGCGTTTTCGTCGATGATATCCAATAGCAAAACGATGCGCTTCATCGCGCAATCGTTCGAAAAACAGACGCTCTGGACTTGCAGGTTCCAAGATACAGGGTGTGTCGTGATTGGGAAGAAATAAACGCTCTTCCGCAGCAACGGGGCCCCGCCCTTTGCGAGCTTTAGCTAAAGCAATAATGGACAATTCATGTTTGCTGAGAGACAGACTTTCAAGGCCGGCGGACAACTGGCCGCGACCTCCGTCAAGCACCAGTAAATCTGGCAGTCCCTCCTCATCGGCACGCGCCAAAACTCGGCCTACGACTTCGCGCATGGCTTCAAAGTCATCATTACCGATGCCGCCGCCCACCAAATATCTTCGATATGCAGAACGCGCCGGTCGTCCTTCAATAAAGCGAACTTTGGAAGCAACCCGCTCCTTGCCCTGCAGATGACTAATGTCTATGCAATCCACAATTGATGGACGTTGTCCGTGCAAAATATCTGAAATTCGTTGTTCCACCACGGGCCATGGAGCGCTTGCAACCGCTCCGCTTTGCGCGCGCGCATTACTCTCTGCCATACGCACCAAGGATCGTTTTGCACCGCGCTGCGGAGCTCGGATATGCACCTTCTGGCCCAACCGACCACCCAACCAGTCCTCCAACGCAAGAGCTTCTTCCGGCAAAGCGCCGACTAGGATTTCTGGAACCAACTCGGTGCCATCGGGATAGAGCGCGACCAGAAGTTGAGAAATGGCGGCAGCTGGAGTTTCGGGAAGTGGCAAGGAACCACGCCGCGTGTGCAACCATTCGCCATCACGGTATTGCAAAAGCGCGAAGAAGCCGCGTTCGTCTAAACCGAGGACATCGAAATCGCGGCCGGATTCGAGCAGGACTTTTTGCGGTTCGGCCAATGCCTCTAGAGCACGCATGCGATCTCGTGCACGTAATGCGATTTCATAATCCTGACGCGCGCTGGCTTCTCCCATATGTTTGCGCTCCAACAGCAATCGCTCTTGCACCTTGCCCCGTAAAACTTCCCGCGCCCCCTCCACAGAATGCGCGTAATCCATAGTGCCGATTCGTTTCACGCACGGTGCAGAACACATGCCCATGCCATGTTTCAGGCAAGCGCGGGACCGGTTTGCCAAAGTATGGTCGGAGCAATCGCGCAATCCGAAGGCTCCTTGCAAGAGACGTTTTGCCCGACGCGCGGAACCTGCATTCGGATAAGGGCCAAAAAACTCACCGCGCTTCCCTCTTTTGCGTGCCAAGCCTAGCCGTGGGAAAGCATGCTCCGTACCTAGAGATACGTAAAGGAAGGATTTGTCATCCTTCAGCAAAACGTTGAGCGGAGGCAAATGCAACTTCACCAAGCGCGCTTCCAGCAAAATGGCTTCCTGCTCGGTATCGGTGACGTGAAATTCAGCGGAAACGGCATCGCGCAACAGGACCTTGAGACGATCTCGACCATCGGCACCTTCGCGACGATAAACCTGCACGCGTTTGCGCAAATCCACTGCTTTGCCGACGTAGAGAACCTTTTCCTTGACATCACGGAACAGATAAACCCCGGGGCGCGACGGCGCGGTGATTAAATCGCGTTCAAAACCGGGGTCGGCCGCGTAGTTCACTTGCCAAGCTCCAGGCGCGCCATTTCAAGGCGTCGTACCTCGTCGCGCAGATGAATGGCGGTTTCAAAATCCAAAGCCGAAGCGGCACGTAACATTTCGCGCTGCAACTCCGCCAAACGTTGCGTGATTGCACTTTCCGTTAAGCTCTCCCCCGCCGTTTCTGTTTGCGAATCTCCGCTCAACAAAGTGGCAAGCGAACCCTGAATCTTCTTGCGAATGGTTTGCGGAATAATGCCATGCTCCTGGTTATAGGCGCATTGGATTTTGCGCCGGCGGTCCGACTCTTGCAAAGTTGCGTGCAACGATTTCGTCATCTTGTCGGCATATAACACCACCTTGCCATCGACGTTGCGCGCAGCCCGTCCACAGGTTTGAATGAGCGATGTAGTGGAGCGCAAGAAACCCTCACGGTCGGCATCTAAAACTAAAACCAAAGAGACTTCAGGCAAATCTAAACCTTCGCGCAAAAGGTTAATCCCCACCAGAACATCGTAAACTCCCAAACGCAGATCGCGCAACAATTCGGAACGCTCCAGGGTGTCGATATCGGCATGCAGATAGCGCGCGCGCACGTGATTTTCTTGCAGAAACTCAGTCAGGTCTTCCGCACTCCGTTTTGTTAATGTCGTCACTAAAACCCGGTCCCCCTTAGCAACTGTGGGGAGAATAGAAGCCAAGGCATCTTCCACCTGGCCGACTGCCGGCCGCACCTCGCAGATAGGGTCTAGCAAGCCGGTGGGGCGCACAATCTGTTCGACTGGAGGCTCTGGCGCTAAACGTCGTTCCCGTTCTCCCGGAGTTGCTGAAACATAAAGGACTCGACTCAGTAGAGACTCAAACTCCATTTCTTGCAGAGGTCGATTGTCAATCGCGGAAGGTAGGCGGAAGCCATAATCCACTAAGTTTTGCTTGCGCGCCGAATCTCCCTTGGACATGGCGTAAACCTGAGGCAAGGACACGTGACTCTCATCCAAGATGCAGAGGAAATCCTTTGGAAAATAGTTGATCAAGGTAAACGGTGGCTGCCCCGCCGCACGTCCTTCGAAATGCCGCGAATAATTTTCGATGCCACCACAATGGCCCAACTCTTCCAAATCCTCTAAATCAGAAAGGGTGCGCCGTTCTAATCGTTCGGCTTCCATCTCCTGACCCGCTTTCCGCATTTGGCGTAAATGAGAATCCATTTCTCGACGGATAGTCACCATGCCCTCAGGGATTTTGTCTTCCGGTTGCACGTAGTGGCCCACTGGATAGACCGATACAGAAGACGGCTCCTCGAGGATTTCTCCAGTCAAGGGGTCGACATATAGCAAGGCATCGATGCGATCTCCGTCTAGTTCCACCCGTAAAACTCGTTCTTGCTCATGGATTGGCCAGATTTCGACTGCCGGTCCACGCAAGCGGAAACTTCCAGGTTTGAGTTCTACCTCCGCACGCGCGTGTTGGGTGCGCACCAAACCACGCACTAATTCTTCACGCTTCACGCTTGCTCCCTCAACCAATTTCAGGGCCAGCCCCTGGTAAGTCTCGGGGTCACCCAGCCCATAAATGCAGGAAACGGAAGCGACCACAATCACATCGCGGCGTGAAAGTAGGGAAGCTGTGGCAGCATTACGCAAAAGGTCGATGCGGTCGTTAATCCGCGCATCCTTCTCGATATAGGTGTCCGAGGAAGGAATATAGGCCTCCGGCTGAAAGTAATCGTAGTAAGAAACGAAATACTCCACCGAATTGTGTGGGAAGAGCTCCAAAAATTCGGCGTAGAGCTGACTTGCCAAGGTTTTATTGGGTGCCAAGATTAAGGTAGGCACCTGGAGCTTCTGAATCAGGTGGGCAGCGGTGAAAGTCTTGCCTGAACCGGTCACGCCGAGCAAAATACGGCGCGCATGAGCCTGCTGAAAGGCATCGCCCAGGGCCTCGATGGCTTGGGGCTGATCTCCTTTAGGGGAGAAATCAGTAACGAGTTGGAAGGAAGATGTCACCACGGTGGCTGCGGGAGACTATTCTAGGCCATGGCGTCGGCTACTTCCCTGCCGACCTTCGTCCCATCCCACGACAGAACCAAACATGTCCGAACGCATCGGTAATTGTGAGCAATGTGGCCAACGTTTTGGCGGCATTCCAGATTCAGTCACTGCACTCAAGGTGAAATGCACCGAGTGTGGTGGAGCAGTAGTGATTCCTCCACTTCCAGAGGCGCCAGCTGCGGCCATACCCCCGGCCCCCGCGCCGAAGAAAGCTGCTCCTCCTGCGGACGCCCCGGCTAAAGATAAGCCGCTTGCAGCTCCGCTTGGTGGTGCAAAGCCAAAAAGCAGTGGTCGCCCGGAATCGGCGAAGCCCGTAGACCGTGAGGTTGCTGCGCCAAGGAAACCTGAGGCCCCCAAAGTGGTTAAGCCAATCGCTCCTTTGAAGCCGGTAGCAAAAATCACCAAGCCGATTAAGCCCTTGAAGCCGGTGGTCAAACTGGCCAAGCCAGTGGCACCTATCAAGCCAATCGCAAAGCCTGCGGCTCCTGTGAAACCGATCAAGCCAGTTGCGAAAGCGGTAAAGCCTGCGAAACCAGTGGCGAAGCCGGCAGCACCAGCTCCCAAACCAGTCGTGGCCAAGCCCGCTGCACCGAAACCGGTTGCACCGAAACCGGTTGCACCGAAACCGGCGGCTCCGAAACCGGCGGCTCCGAAACCGGTTGTGGCAAAGCCTGCGGCACCCACCCCGCCACCTGCTGCCAAAAAGGTAGAACCTGCCAAGCCATCGGCCGCCGACATCATCGCGAAGGCCAAAGCCAAAAAGGCAGCGGAAGCAAAACCAGTAGCAGCGAAGGCGTCTGCAGCGGACATCATTGCCAAAGCAAAGGCAAAGCGTTCCAGCGACGGACCGACACCTGCAGAAGCCAAACCATCGGCTGCTGACATCATCGCCAAGGCTAAGTCCAAGCGCGAGGGTGGTGGAACTGCTGCTGCTAAACCTGGAGCCAAGAAAGTTGCTGTGGCAACTGGCGGACCGAGAAAGGTCGCAGTTGCTGGCGGCAGGCCAAAGGTTGCTGTTGGAGGGGCACGGAAACGTCCGGCTGGCGGCGGAACTTCCCGATCTAGCGCACGTCGTCGCGAGCAAGAGGAAGAGTATGAAGAAAAGTCCAAAGCACCGCTGATCATTGTTGGCGTACTTGTCCTTGGAGGCGCGGGCTTTGGCGCTTGGAGCCTGATGGGCGGAGATCCTGAAACACCTGCAAACGGTGAAGATGTGGTCCAAGTTCCTGCCGAGTCCGCCGGCACTCCGACGAACGCTACGGCCAGTAACGACACTCCTTCCACTTCGACTCCTGCTGCTGCCGCTTCAAATGCAGCCGTAGAAACGACTAGCTCCACCAATCAAGGTGCTGCGGAAGAAGCCATGGTGGATGCCGCGCCGGAAGCAACCCAAGAAGCTGCGAAGCCGGCAGCCGTCGCTAAAGCCAGTGAGGAGTTCACTCTTCCTGCTGCAGGAGAACGGATTAACACGCGTGGCGTAACCGACCCGACACGTATTCTTCTTGACCAAGTCACGCCATTAGAAAAAGCTGCTGACACTCCAGATGATATTTGGAAGGAAGCAGTGGAAGACCTGGCCCTTTACCTTGAAGATTCGGGTGCCTCCAGCAACCGTGCTGGAAACCGGTTGGCCGAGGATTACCCACGTGCGGCTTATCCTGCCATCGTCAATGCGATGATGAAAACCGATTACACCACGGCCGAGGGTTTGTATCAGGCATCTGCCTTAAACAACCTAATCATTCGGATTGGCACCAAGGATCTAAGTTGGAAGGCTGTCGAATTTGAGGAGGCCGGAAGCGACGGGTGGAGCACCAAGGTGGCCTTCAACAAGAAGGTGGTTGCGGCATGGCACAACCTATGGATCGATACTTACGCCAGCAGCATTACGTCTTGGAACGCATTCTCTAATGTGAAGGCGGAAGGTGGTGCAGTCGAAGAAGCGGACACCGGCGGCATCGTTGGCCCGGATGACGACTTGTTCGACTAGAAAGATTTAACCGACGGGGCGTTCTTCGCCTTCATCCAGGTGCTCGACCTGAATGCCCTCGTCGATGAGGTACTGAACAGCTTGTTCCACATTGGCATCCTCTCCTTCCAGCTCGAGGGAGAGGATTGCGATGGTTTCTGTCACGCTCGCACCTCGAATATTGGGGACCACCTTAAAACGGTTCACCAGAGTGAACAAAAGGGGTTGCTTGATGAGCTTTTGAGGAATGGTGCAGAAGAGCTTACGTTTCATCGCATGGGTCGAGGGGGGTCACCCTCGGCTTGATTGTACCCGCTAGGTGGAAAGAGCATCGGAGAAGCAAGCAGAGCAACAAATAGCTCATGAGAATGCTCCGGTAGCTAGGAGTTGGCAAAAGGGCCCCAGAACCCCAGGATTGGTAAAACCAACCACCTGCAATTGGGTTCCATGCGGGGCCTGAAAGGGCATGTCCTGGCCAAAATCTCCACATCAAGGAGGTGTGAGGAGACCATAACGGCAGAGTGCATAGGGCGCTCCAGAGCAAGACCCCTCGGCTTTGGCTGGCCTTTGGAGCGCCGAGCAGCATGAGAAAATAGGACCCCGGAAGCACCAGCACGAGCGCCTGGAAAAGCCCGGCGGCCCCCATCAGGGACCCCACAACTCCTACGGTGCAAAGCAGAAGAAGGGCTGTGCGTCCCCCAAGCAGGACCGCAATGGGACCGAGGAACAGAAACAGGGTGGCGAAAAGCGGTGGATTCAAGCTAGACAGGCCTCACTGTGGAGCATACACTTCCGCGCGGTGGCGGCATAGCCAAGTGGCCCAAGGCGATTGATTGCAAATCAATTATTCCCCAGTTCAAATCTGGGTGCCGCCTCCAACCCTAAATGAGATCCCCGCTTGAGCGTTTCGCTCCAGGGAGAAGCTGAGAAACTCCTAGGAGCAGCCAACTTAGGATTGAGAGGCTTCCTCCCATCGGGGCAATTCCGAGATTATCTGCGGAAAGTGCTCCAAGGTAAACGTCGCCACAAAACAAAAGAGTTGCCAAAAACATTCCGAGGGCTGCAATTGCGACAAGACGCGAAGATCTCAGGTGAAAAAGAACTCCACAGGCCATGAGGCCCACCCCACCGAGCTTTTGTTGCTCAATGCCTCGTCCAAAGGAGAGGTAATCATGTTCATTCAGACTCTCTGTGAGCCCATGAGCATGCCAGGCAGACAAGCCAATGGCGATGGCAACCAAGATGGCGCCCAGAGCAATTATTAAACGGGGTAGGAAAGACACGAGGGATAGGATAATGTCTGCCGGTTGAGTTTGGGGGGGTAGCCCAATGGCAGAGGCAGAGGACTTAAAATCCTCCCAGTGCGGGTTCGACTCCCGTCCCCCCTACCAACTCCTTAATTTGCGACTATTTAGTCCAGATTTAGGCCCTGAGACCCTTCTAGACCTTGTGGAGAAGCCCGGTTTCTGGGAGAATGACCGGCTCCCCCGCGAATACCTCGCGACATGGAAAACACTCAAAAAGCCGCACAGGACGCCGACTCCACCATGGATTCGACCCAGGATACCCTCACCGCAACTGACAGCCGTACCGGCAAAACCTACGCGCTGCCAATTACCGACGACACCATTCCTGCGATTGATTTGCGGGCAATCAAAGTCAACGAAGGTGATTTCGGCATGTTGTCTTACGACCCAGGTCTCACCAATACGGTCATCGGCCGCAGTTCCATCTGCTTCATTGATGGCGAAAAGGGGATTCTGGATTATCGGGGCTACAGCATTGAGGACATGGCCAGCAAAGGCAGCTACCTCGAGATTGCTTGGTTGGTGTTGAATGGCGAACTCCCCAATTCGGCGGAACTTGATTTGTTCCGCGCGGAAGTGCGCGCAGCGACGGTGATTCCAGAGAACATGGAAAAGCTAGCTGCAGTTCTTAACAAAGACATGCACCCCATGTCCATGTTGGAAACCATGTTGAGTGCTCTGGGTGGTGAGTTCCCGGAAGCAGACGATGTCCTCGATGAGGAAGTACGGCATCAACAAATCATTCGTTTGATTGCATTGACTCCAGTCCTTGCTGCGCTCGGTCATCGGCGGCGGGAAGATATGGGACCGATTGAAGTCAAGCCTGAGTTGTCCTACACCGGCAACTTCTTGCACATGTTGTTAAGCAAAGATGGTCGCGAGGCCAACTTAGCGCCCGCTCTAGAACGCGCCATGGATGCGCTCCTGATTCTGCATGCGGAACACGAACAAAACTGTTCGGCAAATGCTGTCCGCGCGGTAGGAAGCAGTCAGGTGAACCCCTATTCAGCTGTTGCAGCCGGTGCTGCGGCCCTGCATGGCCCGCTTCACGGTGGTGCCAACCAGGCGGTTCTGGAAATGCTCGATCAAATCGACAGCGTTGAAGATGTGCCAGCTTTCATTGAGTCGTGTAAAAATGGAGAACGTCGCCTTATGGGTTTCGGACACCGTGTTTACAAAAACTATGACCCGCGCGCCAAAGTGATTGGCGACATGGCAGCTAGCGTTTTCGAAGCCACGGAACCAAACCCGAAGTTGGAGATCGCTCAAGCTTTGGAAAAGATCGCCATGGAAGATCCTTACTTCACGGAACGCAAGTTGTTCCCGAACGTGGACTTCTACTCTGGCCTGATTTATGCAGCCATGGGTTTCAAACCTCGCTCGTTCACGGTGTTCTTCGCCGTCGCACGCATGGTTGGATGGCTCGCGCACTGGAACGAAATGATGTCCGAGCCGAAGACTCGCATCGTTCGTCCGCGCCAAATCTACACGGGTTACAGCCGCCGCGATTGGGTGGCGATGAACGACCGCTAAGGTTTTGCGGATAATAGTTCCATCACCGCTTCACTCATTGCAGTGACGCCGGTTTGAATAGAATGTTCTGCATCGGGTGCAAAGTGGCTGTTGTGGGTGCCCGGACAAGGAGTGCCGCTGGGTTGTTGCGAGGCATCCCACAAAGCTTGAGGAGAAACTCCTAGCCAGAAAATGTAGCTTGGGCAATCGGCGGCTGGACCGTAGCGTCCGAAGTCTTCTCCACCCATGACTGGCTCTACTGGCACGACTGAGTTCTCGCCGAGAACGGCGCGGAAACGTGCGTCTATGCGGCTAACGAGTTCGGGAGTGTTGTAAGTGGATGGTGTGAACTCCAGATCACTAATCTCGACCATGGGCATGAGGTCATCGGGGAATCCAGCAGCGGCGGCCTCACCTTGTGCGGTGCGACGGATTCCCTCCAGCAAAATTTTGCGAATTTCCGGCTTGTAAGAACGCACGGTTATTTTCAAATGGACTTCATCGGGAATAATATTGTGCTTCGCTCCCCCATGAAAAGAACCAACCGTGATGACCCCATCTTCCACTGGCGGAATCTCCCGGCTGACGATGGTTTGCAGCCCCATCACAATGCGCGAAGCTAGAACAATCGGGTCGTGTGTTTTATGTGGAGTGGAGCCGTGCCCCCCTTTACCACGCACCAAAACATCAACACTATCTACATTCCCCAGTGCATATCCGGGACAACTACCGATGGTACCCGCGGGAAGTTCGCCCTTCACATGCAACGCCAAGCAGAAATCTGGTTTGGGAAAGCGCTCGAACAAGCCATCTGCAAGCATTGCCCGAGCACCAGCACCGCGTTCTTCAGCAGGTTGCGCAATAAACACCACTGTGCCGGACCATTGGTCTTTGTGAGCAGACAAGTAGGCAGCTGTACCACTCCACACGGTCATGTGCATGTCGTGACCACAGGCGTGCATGATGGAAACGTCTTGGCCAGCTTCGTTTTTCACCCGTTTCGAACTTGCATACGCCAAACCAGTTTTCTCTTCCAGGGGAAGTGCATCGGTGTCGGTACGGACAAGGACCACCGGTCCCTCACCGTTGCGCAAAACACCGACCACTCCGGTGCCGCCTACTTTCGCGGTCACATCTGGAACACCGGCAGCTTTGAGTTGCGCAACCATACGCCGTGCGGTTTCAACCTCCTCAAAAGAAAGTTCTGGGTTAGCGTGTAAGTCTTGGTAAAGCTCCACCAAACGAGGCATTTCATCGGCAACCCATTCGGCTGGAGTTTGTTGGGTGGCCAAAGAGGCCAGGGTCATTAGAGCGCTGCACAACATGTTGGCAGCATACAAAAAAGGAGGCAACCTGATGAGGTCGCCTCCTTAATCGATCGCGCGAAAGGCTCAGTCGCGCAGTACAGCCAACATAGTGCGTGCGATGACACCCCGTCCGCCGTAACTCATGTACGAAGCACTCGGGCCATTCCAGGCCGTCGCGGCGATGTCGAGGTGTACCCAAGGCACTTCATCCACGAAGAAGGACAGGAAGCTCGCACCCGCAATGGTGCCCGCACCCTGACCTGGGTTGTAGATATTTTGTAAATCGGCGTACTTGCCACGGGTGAGATCACGGTAGTCGTCACTCAAGGGTAACTGCCAGATTGGCTCGCCCACTTCGGCTCCCAGTTCCATAACGCGGTTGATAGCTTTCTGGTTGGTGCCAAGTACAGCGCTGTGCAAGTGACCGAGTGCATGAATCGCAGCACCGGTCAAGGTAGCCATATCGTAAATGCAATCTGGCTTGATCTTGCGGGCGGTGTAAGTCAAACAATCAGCGAGAACCAAACGACCTTCAGCGTCAGTGTTGTGCACCTCAATGGTCATTTTATTCATAGCAGTGACGATATCGCCAGGGCGTTGTGCTTTGCCGCCAGGCATGTTTTCAACACACCCCAGAATGCCGTGCACTTCGTAGGGGCATTCAGCGCCTTTCGACAACGCGTGGAACACACCAAGCACTGCAGCAGCACCGGACATGTCGAACTTCATGTCTTCCATCTTCCCAGACGGCTTCAGAGAGATGCCACCGGTGTCGAAGGTCAGACCTTTACCAACCAAAGCAATCTTGCCCTTGGCTTTACGCCCTGGCTTGTAAACCATGTGCACCAATTGAGCTTCGTTGGCGGAACCAATCGAAACGCCCAGCAAGGAACCCATGCCAAGCTCTTCCATTTTCTTTTCACCAAGAACCTTGCAGCTCAACTTCGGCGAAGAAGCACAAACTTTGCGCGCGCGCTTAGCGAAGTCTTTCGGGTTGAGAATGTTCGCCGGCAAGTTCTGCAAGTCACGTGCAAACAGGTTTGCCATCGCGCCGTGCATGCCGTGCTTCACAGCAGACTTCGTTGCTTTTGCCGAACCAGCGCCAACGATTTGAATCTTCTTTAGGCCAGCCTTTTTACGGTCCGACTTGCAGATTCCAGAATCATAAGAAGCCATGCCTGCGCCTTCAGCAGCAGCCATAGCGAATCCAGCATCGTTAGAGAGCATGGAGAGGTCGACCGACAAAGTCGCCTTTTCAGCCTTCTCAGCTGCTAGGCGCGCAACACCACCGGCGTTGCGGACATCTTCGTTGCAGACATCTTTGGCACGAGGCAAACGCACAAGCATCCAACGCTTGCCGCCTTCCCCACGCAACAACAAAGAGCTGCCAGCACTGTCAGAAAAATCGGACTTCCAAGTGCGCGCATCCGGAGCGCCCGCTGGGAGATCAATCTTCGCGCCCTTTGGCACGAGGATGGCATGAAGTTCGCTTCGGCTAGCTGCCGCGCGGTCAGAGAGAAGGGTACGCATGGTATTCGAGAAATCGAAGAAGGGATTCCGGCTTACATGCCGGTGTAGACCGGGCCGCCGCCTTCCGGCACTTCCCAGTCAATGTTTTGGTAAGGATCTGCGATATCGCAGGTTTTGCAATGCACACAATTCGATGCATTGATTTTTAAATCGTTATCTTCCCATTCGTAAACCGCAGCAGGGCAGAAGTGTTGACAAGGATTGCCATACTCCACGGTGCATCGGTCTGTACAAATGTTGGTGTCAAGAACGACGAGGTGACACGGTTGGTCTTCCTCGTGGACGGTGCCGGAGTGGTAAACGTCGGTGAGCTTGTCAAAAATAAGCTCGTTGTCAAAAGTCGGTTTCGGTTGCGTCACCGCACCCTTCTGATAAAGGTCATGGTCCGAGGTCATCGGCTTCTTGCCGCCAGGAAATTTGCCGCCCGTCATGGTGGCAAGACCAACGCCAATCGAGCCAGCCCAGAAACCTTTCTGAAAGCCTTGGCGAATGTTACGCACCTTCCAAAGTTCTTGGTATGCCCAACTGGCTTGGAACAAGGTGTCGATGGCAGCAAGATCGGTATCTTTTGCTGGACCTTCAGGTGTTTTCGATAGCGCTTCTAGAGCAGCTTCCGCTCCGAGCATGCCGGACTTGATGGCTAGGTGGATGCCTTTCAAACGTGCTGCATTCATGTGGCCGGCACTGTCGCCAATCATCAGGAACCCATCGCCGTGACACTTTGGCATTGAGTAAAGCCCACCTTCTGGAACGGACTTAGCACCGTAACGCACTAGCTTGCCGCCCTTCAACAAATCGCGCATCATCGGGTGGGTTTTCCACTCCTGCATTTTTGCGTGATAATCAAAAGAGGCATTTCCGTGGTCCATGCCCATTACGAAACCAATCGATAGCTTGTTATCGGGCAAGCCGTAAATCCAGCCGCCACCATAGTGGGATTTCTCGAGAGGCCAGCCGCCAGTATGAAAGACAGTGCCTTCCATATCGTGTTCGACTTCCCAGATTTCCTTGATGCCGACTCCCCAAATCTCAGGATTGGAATCTTTGTCAAGACCATCCTGGGCAATCAACTGCTTGGCTAAGGACCCGCGGGTGCCTTCCGACAAAACCGTGAGGCGTGCCAAGATATCCATGCCGGGCTGGAAGTTGGATTTCTCCTTACCGTCCTTATCACGGCCTTGGTCCACGGTGCGCACGCCAATCACAGCATTGTTGTCATCGCGCAGAATTTCAGACGCAGCAAAACCAGGGTAAACCTCAATGCCGAGAGCTTCTGCTTTATCTGCCAACCACTTCACCAACAAGTTGCCGGATGTAATCCAGTTGCCGTGGTTCTTAAATTGCGGCGGACAAAGAGCACCACGGAAAGTTTTTTGGCCACCTTCCGAAAGCCACATCAGGGCATCGTCCTTTACGTGGGCTTGGATAGGGAAGCCTTCTTCGGCTGCCAAAGGAAAAAGTTCCAGGATCGCGCGTGGATCCATGACTGCACCGCTGAGCTGATGATGGCCGATTTCTTCCGCCTTATCTAACACCAAAATGCCCAGCTCGGTGCCACTGGACTCCGCTTGACGCGCCAACTGAATGGCAAAGGCCAGGCCAGAAGGACCTGCGCCAATTACGACGACATCGACTTCGAGGCTTTCTCGCTCCATGATGCCCATAGGTTAGCGAAGCGGGCTCTATTTAGCGCGTACGAAGGGGTTGGTACGCGCTTCTTCTCCAATCGTAGTGGTTGGCCCGTGACCACAATGCACCACGGTAGAAGGCTCCAAAGTATAAATCTGAGTTTGAATGCTCCGCACCAAGTCATCGGGATTGCTGAATGGGAAATCGGTCCGCCCGACGCTGCCCTGAAAGAGCACGTCTCCCGCAATCATTTGATGGTCCACTGAGTCATAGAAGACGACGTGACCCGGGGTGTGACCGGGGCAAGGGAGGACGTCGAGCTTGCATTTTCCAATCATGAGGTCCATGCCCGGCGTGATGTCCGCATCGACTTCAGGAACTTTTACCGGCGGGAATCCGTACATGCGTGCCTGCTCAACCAATCCCTCGCGAAGAAAATCATCGCCGCGCGGGAACCAAAATGGAATCTGCAAAGCTTCCATTAAATCGGCCGTCCCTCCGATGTGATCCAAATGCCCGTGCGTGGCAATAACCTTGGTCACATGAACACCAAGCTGTTGGATCTTTTGCAGAACGGGGCCAGCGTCTCCGCAATCGCAGACCGCGGCGTCCTTGGTTTCACTACACACCAAGAGCGTGCAGTTTTGCATGAAGGGAGTGACTGGGATTTCGTAAATTTCTAACATCGTTCTGCCCTAACTTCCTTGGCCACGCCATTCGCTGCCATCGACGCACACTTCTTTTTTCCACAACGGTACGCGCGTTTTCAATTCCGCCATAACCTTATCGGCCGCGGCAAAAACGTCCTTCCGATGTTGCGCGGCAATCGCCACCGCCACCGAACATTCTCCGACGGCCACACGCCCCACCGCATGCTCAATTGCAATGCGCAGAATTTCAAAAGCTTGCAAGACTTCCGATGCAATTTTCGCAAACTCCTTCTCCACCATTTCGGGGTAGGCCTGGTAATCCAAATGCACGACTTCACCCAAGTGCCCACTATCACGCACGGTCCCGAAGAACACCAGAGTGCAACCTGCATCGGGGCCCGCAATGGATTCTTGTGCCCAATGACCGTTGACCGGCCCATCCACTAAACGCATTTGAAAGGATTGTTGCATAAGCTAACCACCCGAAACTGGAGGTAAAAAGGCAACTTCTGCATCTTCAGGGATGAGGTCGGTCGCATCCGCATAAACGGAGTTCACGGCCACACGAAAAGTTGCATGATGCAAACGGGGGTTTGCAGTGATCGCCAAAAGTTCCAGTTCGGCAACCGTACAAACAGAAGGCAGCTCTACTTCTAAAAAAGTAGAGCCGCAAGTTTCGGCAAGGCCTGCGAATAAAAGAATGCGCAGGTGACTCATTGGTCGAACACCTTAGAACGGGACATCGTCCGGTAGGCCGCCACCCGCAGGTGCGCCACCGAAATCGGAAGGCCCTGGGAATTCTGGAGCGCCACCGCCACCGGCTTGTTGTGGTTGCTGCTGATGTTGTTGCTGGTAGCCACCGCCACCGCCTTCTTCGCGGCCGCCGCCAACAAACTCCCAGTTATCCACAATCACTTCCAACTTGGAACGATTGGCTTGGGTCTCTTTGTCTTGCCAACGACTTTGGCGTAGCTTGCCTTCGACCAACACTGGCTTGCCTTTGCGCAAGAAACGACCGAAGGCTTCTGCACGCTTGCCGAAAATTACAATGTCGATGAAACTGGCTTCTTCTTTCCAGCCTCCGGCACCGTCGGGCATGCGTTCGTTAACGGCCAAGGCGACCTTGGCGATGTGAGTACCGTTTTGGGCCTGACGGATTTCTGGGTCGCGGGTCAGGTTACCCATGAGGATGACGCGGTTGAAGGATGCCATGATGCTGCGCTTTCGCTGATTCTATGCGGGATTCGGCCGGGGATTGGCCCTTTCCCTTAGAACAGGTTATTGTAGGACATGCCCCGAAACAACCCTGAAACCGGCGAACCACAAATGGCGCAAAATCAAGAGCGACGACGCCACCCTAGAACGAGCATTCAAGACCTCCCTATCACCCTAGATGGCGATTCGCCGCTGCGGGTACGTGACCTCTCCCAATCAGGAGCCTGCTTTTTCTCCGAAACCCCACTGCGTATGATGACCCACGTGCGCTTTTCTTTCGATTTCCCACTCCCAGACGGCAGCAATGCCCATGCTGAAGGAGAAGGTGTCGTCGTCCGGTGTGAGCGCATCTCCCCAGCGCTTGGCCATTACGAAGTCGCCCTGTTTTTCCAAGATCTCTACCCAGGGTCCGATCGCGCGATTCGCGATTACCTAGAAGCCGTGGCTTAAGACGCCTGCTTCCCGAGCAGAACCCCCCGCTCCACTCCCCCCAAATCGGTCCGCGTTTCGAGGTGTTGAAACCCCTCCTTGTCACTTAAGGAGCACACTTCCGCAGCACGACCGGCACCAACCTCAAACAGCAAAGCCCCATCCGGCTTTAAGCAGGTCGCGGCTTGCATAAGGAGAGTTTTATACGGCTCCATGGGATCATCACCTGGCGCAAACAGGGCGAGGTGCGGTTCAAATTCCTTCACGCCAGGACCCAGTTCTTCGCCACTGACGATGTAAGGCGGATTGCTCACCACGAGATCGATTTGCGCACCCAACATAGGGTGCAACCACCATCCTTGCACTAGCGTGCAGCGTTCCGCCAATCCGAGATGCAATCGATTCTGTTGCGCAACTTGCAAAGCTTCTGCACAAAAATCAATGCCGATGCCCCGCCACTCTGGGTTTTCCAAAAGCAAGGTCATGAGTAGACATCCGGAGCCAGTGCCGACATCGACCAGCAATCCAGGTGCACGCGATGCCATCCAGTCCATACCTGCTTCCACGACACATTCACTGTCGGCACGGGGCACTAAGACCCGATGATCGACCAGAAATTCGCGTCCGTAAAAGCCTACGGTTCCTTCCAGGTAAGCCAACGGTTCGCCCTGTAGGTATCGCTTCAACCAAGCAGCAAATTGGCTCTGCTCGACGACACTGACCGCGGCGCTTTTGTCAGAGAGGACTTCCAGCCTTTCTAGACCTAAGCATCGGGCTAGCAAGATTTGACTCTCCCACACCGGATCGTCAACGCCCTTGATTTGTAATTGACGAAGGGCCGCGTCGAGCAGATCCTGCCGACGCGACCCTTCGAAGGAAAACGAACTCACTTCTTCGCTTTCTTATCGCTGGACTTGTCAGCTACTTTTGCATCCTTCGCATCGTCCTTTTCAGGCGAATCACCACGACGTGCGGCACGAGATGCTTTGCGGGATGCGATTTCTGCATCCTTTTTCTCTTGGTTCGCTTTCATGCCTTTCTTTGCGCCTTGCACTAATTCCATGGTGGCGAAAACGCCGCCTGCAAGGACCATGAGAGGACCGAAAGCGTAAAGGAATCCAGGAGCATCAGCACCAGGCCAAGCGTTCATCACACCAAGCTGTTCCATCTTTGGTCCGACGAAAATCCGACAGACACCAAGAAGGCCAACGAAAATAGCTTCAAGCGGAGCCAGGAAGAGAACCAGCCCCAAGGAGCCGGTAGTAAAGGCAGGCATAGCCCACATCTTCCACATGCCAACCCACGAAGCCCAAAGACCAAGTAGACAGAACATGAAAGTTAGACCACCGAGAATGGTGTTGATTCCAGTGGAACTGGAATCATTGGTCCAAGCCATAGTCAGGCCAAAAATGATCAGCAAGTAAGCCAGCAAGGATTTAGAAAACTGCTGATCTACGAGCACGTCGGCAGGTGCAGGCGGCAACTTCGCATCGAACTTTTTACCCATGCCCGGCGCGGCCAAAGAAAGTACACCGCCCAAAAGACAAAGGATGGCACCAGTCACACCGCCATCGCCTAGGCCAAGGGCAACGCCCCCCGCAGCTAGGGCCAACACAGCACCAAAAGGCTTCAATCCTTTGGTCGTGGCCTGAGTGCGTGCCATTCCCGAAGTCAGGAGTTGCCAAACGATGACTGCAGAAGCCAAAGCGGGCAAGAATGCATACTCAGCGGCACCATAGGGCATGGCCAATCCAGCCAGTGCAATCATGAGGCCGATGCTTCCAGTTGCGACTACTTTGCGCAAAGGAGCCGGTGCGCCACCCGGACGCGCGGCTGCAGCCGGTGCAGCTGCCGCTTTAGGGGCTTCCTCAAGAACCTCAAACTTGGCTCCTAGGGTCTTAATTTCCTTTTCCTTGTTCTTCATCTTTAGTACGGGGACAAACGGATGCCTGGCCAAGCAGGTTCACAGATTCGCTAGCTTCTCTTCGCGGTCAGCGGCAATCAAGCTATCGAAGATGGGGTCGAGCAGGCCTTCGGTAATTTTCTCCAATGAGAAGCTTTCCCCCAAACGGTGGTCGGTAACGCGGTTTTGCGGATAGTTATAGGTACGGATACGCATGCTGCGGTCACCGGAACCCACTTGCGTGCGGCGCATTTCAGAACGCTCTTCCGCACGCTTAATCCGTTCAATCTCATAAAGCTTGGCACGGAGCAAATCCAGAGCCCTCGCCTTATTGCGTAGTTGGGACTTATCTTCCTGACATTTCACCTGAAGGCCAGTCGGAAGGTGAATCACACGAATTGCTGAACTGGTCTTGTTCACGTGCTGTCCTCCAGGTCCGGAGGAACGCATAGCGGTGATTTCAAGCTCTTCCTCGTCCAGTTCGAAATCTAGAGCCTCGACCTCTGGCATCACCGCGACGGTGGCTGCAGAAGTGTGGATACGGCCTTGCGTTTCGGTTGCGGGAACCCGCTGCACACGATGGCCTCCGGATTCATAGCGCATTAAGCGGAAGGCACCGTCACCCGTAAACTTAAACACGATCTCCTTGAAGCCACCCATTTCTGATTCCGAGACATCCATCAGTTCAACTTGCCAGCCCTTAATGAGCGCAAACTTCTGATAGATTCCTGCGATATCGCGCGCGAACAAAGCAGCTTCATCGCCGCCTGCACCTGCGCGGATTTCAATCAAAGCCGGCTTATCGGCATCGGGGTCGTCTTCCAAAACCAGGTCAAGGATTTGCTGCTCGACCACTGCAAAGCGAGCTTCCATTTCAGGAAGTTCAGCCTCGGCAAGCTCCTTCATCTCGGCATCTTTACCGCTAACGAGCTCACGCATTTCCTCAATCTCATCGGCCAGTGCGGTGTATTCCCGCCACGGTTGCAGAGTTTTCTGCAAGGTCCCGAGTTCACGTAACAAACCGGGATACTGCGGTGTTCCTACCTTTTCAGGATCGGAAACCGCAGTCTCAAGTTCTTTATGCCGCGATTCGAGCAGGTCAACACGTCCGCGCAGGACATCGACCAGGCTCATATCTGCAATTCCAGTAGAACGGAATCAGACAGGGCTCAGCTCTTGTTGCCGTAACGCTTCTGGAAGCGATCCACGCGACCAGCAGTGTCCACGAACTTCTGCTTGCCGGTGTAAAACGGGTGACATGCCGAGCAAATCTCCACGTGCACCTCTTTATTGGTGCTACGGGTTTCAAACTCGTTGCCGCAACCGCACTTCACGTGACAGGCGACGTAATCAGGGTGAATGCCTTCCTTCATCTTTTACCTACCTTTTCTAGAGACTCCTCCAGGAAAAGGGCCGCATATTCTAGCGTCGGAAGGCCTGCTTAGGAAGCCCCGCGGCATGAAACAGGCCTAAAACTGTGATTTCTGCCAAACCAACTACTGTGTCGAGGTCTCCCTGCTCCAAAGTGGCGTAATTACCCGCCCAACCTTGGATGGCATAAGCCCCTGCCTTGTCCTTCCATTCCGCAGTAGCCAAATATTTATCGAGTTCGCCGTCAGGAATCGAGGCAAATCGGACTTCCGCACAGTCCGCGCGCGCCCACTGGGAACCATCGGGGGCAATCAAACAAGCGCCCGTCCAAACCTGATGTTGCCCGATGGACTGCAGGAACTCCAGCATCTCGCCAGCATCGGCGGCATCCTTGGGTTTAGGTAGAAAACGACCATCGCCATAGACCAAAGTGTCAGCGGCCAGAATCCATCGCTGAGGATTCCGCGAGGCCACTTGTTTTGCTTTGAAGATGGCGTGTCCCTCAACTCTAGCGGCGGGTGAATCGGAAACTACCGGGCCATCGCCATCGGCTGTTTGGATTTCAAAATCCAACTGGAGGCGTTGCAGCAGATCCCGACGCCGAGGCGACCCGCTTCCTAGAACCAAAGGCCCTTCGGGGATCTGCTGCATGAAAACGATTACTTCTTAGCAGAAGTTTTTTTAGCCGTCTTCTTTTTGGCGACCTTCTTCTTCACGACCTTCTTCTTGGCCGCTTTCTTCTTGGCCACCTTCTTCTTAGCACCGAAGCCGGTATTTAGAAGTGGGAAATCAATTGCAAGCCCACGCAGCAACTCAGAAGCGTCATCGTCCGACATGGATTTACGCATCTTGAACAGTTCAGTAATCGCTGCAGCCTTAAGACAATTCTTTGGCTTATTCACTGGGAGCTGGAAGGCCAACAAAGAAAGCGAGATGAAGCCTGGGTACATCAAGGCACCTTCCACATGCGGAGCCATGATCTCTCGAATCAAGGATTCCTTAGGGTTGGCAGGCGCCCAGCCTAAGCGACCAAACATGCGTTTCATCGAGGGGCTCACTGGGAGACCTTCGTAATCCTCGTCTTCCTCATCTAAGGAATCTAGATCCAGAACAAAACGGGCATGTTCAGGAGCCACTTCTAGAGCTTCGAGTAAGGTTTCACGTCGCTCACTGGAAGCATCGTAAAGCCAATCCAAGTCCAAGTGATTTTGCAGGCCAAACACCCGTCGCAGGTACTGCTGGGTCAATTGGGCGCGATTTTTCGCATCGCCGATGCCAAGGGCCAAGAGTGCATCTTGAACCTCAAACAACCGCGCCACCCGCGCTTCGTTCCAACTAACGAAGTGCTCTTGGAAAGCACGAATGCATTTTGCCGCGACCGTGTACGAGCCGGAACCCTGCAGCACTAAGGCAAGCAGACGTTCCAAAGCAGACATCCCTTCTGGACGTGCGGGTATATGAAATACCCGCGAATCCAAACGATGCATGAACTCAGCCAGATCGGCGGGCTTGGGGCTAGCCGCCATAATCAAGCACCCCGTTTAGGCTTCGGCTGGCGCTTCTGCACCGGAGTCGGCGGCTACAGGTTGGGCAGCTTCTCCCATTTCGCCACGGCGCACTGCATCGATGTCGATGCCACTTTGCTTTATGAAAGTGAGTACGGTAGCGGAAGGTTCAGCACCAACGGAAAGCCAATGCTTCGCACGCTCAACATTGAGCACGAAGTGATTGCCTTTCTCAGGGTTTACTGGGTCGTAATGACCAAGCTCCTCAATTGCACGACCGTCACGGCGAGTCTGCCGATCCATCACACAAATGCGGTAAAAAGGCCGGTTACGGCGACCTATTCTCTTCAAACGCAGGACGACTGCCATCTAGGCTATTGGGATTCGATTTCTTAAGACTGGTTGTATCCAGGCATGTTTGGCAGTTTGCCAGAAGTTCCAAGTTGTTTCAGCATGCGCTTTTTAGAGCGCCCACCGGACAACATTTTCTTCATGGTTTTCATCTGCTTCTGCATCTGCTGGAACGATTTGTACAGGCGGTTGACATCCGACACTTCAACTCCCGAACCTCGGGCGATGCGACGGCGTCTCTTGCCATCGAGAATCTCCGGATGGAGACGCTCGGAAGGAGTCATGGACAAGATAATCGCTTCCATGCGACTAAACTGTTTGTCGTCCACGGACTCCAAAAGGCCGGACATTTTACCCATTCCGGGCATCATGCCCATCAACTTCTTCATAGAACCCATTTTTTTCACCATTCGGAACTGATCCAGGAGGTCTTGCATGGTTAGCTTGCCCTCCATCATCCGCTGGTAATCCATGGCTCCCTGCTCCTCGTCGAAGGCTTCTTGGGCCTTCTCGACAAGTCCAACCACATCACCCATGTCGAGGATGCGGCCTGCAAGGCGTTCTGCGTCGAATTCCTCTAAATCACCGGCTTTTTCGCCGACGCCGAGGAAGGAAATAGGTTTGCCGGTGACCTGACGAACCGAAAGGGCAGCACCACCACGGGTGTCGCCATCGATTTTGGTCAGGATGATGCCATGCACCTCGAGTGAATTCGAGAAGCTTTGCGCCGACTCGACCGCGTCCTGGCCGGTCATGGAGTCGAGGACTAGGTAAGTCGCGTCTGGCTTGACTGCGTTGCTTACCGCCTGAATCTCGCCCATGAGGTCTTCATCGATGTGAAGACGACCTGCGGAGTCAACGATGAGGGCGTCGTAGCCCCCTTTCTTGGCCATTTTCAGCGCATTCTTCGCCACGCTGACTGGATCGACTCCTTTATCCGAAGGATTCTCCGAGTAGACGTCGATGTCAAGCTGCTTGCCCAAGGTGACCAATTGATCCACAGCACCGGGGCGCTGAAGGTCACAAGCTGCGAGCAAAACCTTGCGATTTTGGCGCTTGCCCATCCACAGGCCCAATTTCGAGGCGGTGGTGGTTTTTCCTGCACCTTGAAGACCTGCCAAAAGCAAAACCATCGGGTGGCCTGGATTTTTCGGCAGTGCCGACTCTTCCGAGGACATCAGGTTGACGAGTTCCTTATGGAAGGCGCCAATAACCTGTTGCGGGCCAGTAATCCCCTTCAACTTGCCTTCTTCGAGCAAGACATCGCCAACCTTCTTAGTGAAGTCTTTGGCAACTTTGAAGTGCACGTCGGCCTCGAGAAGGGCACGACGCACCTCACGCAAGCCGTCTTCAATGTCGGCTGCGGTCAGTTTGCTGGTGCCACGTAGGCGATCAGCAACCTTGTTAAATGCTTGTGTGAGATTCTCGAGCATGACGGGTCGGGGAACCGAACATTCTAGCGCGTACGAGGTGTCGAAGGAAGCCCGTTTTGCAGTTGCTGAAGAGCTTTACGCTTTTTCGACGTCGGGTCGGCGAAGAACCTTGCCACCAAGCTGCTGCAACTTATTTTCGAGCGCCACATAACCGCGGTCCAAGTGATAAACCCGACGCACCGTAGTGATCCCATCTGCAACTAATCCAGCAAGCACTAAACAGGCACTTGCGCGTAAATCTGAAGCCAAAACCGGAGCTGCAGTGAGCTTGGTCCCCCCACGAATTTGAACGGTATCTCCGGAACGCTGCAGGTCTGCCCCCAAACGCTGAAGTTCCGGAACGTGCATAAACCGCTCCGGGTAGATCCGTTCACGCATGCGACCTTGCCCAGACATTTGAGTCGCGAGAGCCAACCACTGAGCCTGTAGGTCCGTTGGGAAGCCGGGGTAGGGGCCGGTATCTAGCGCTATGTTTTTCAGGTCGACGCCACGCGCATCCACCTCCATCCAATCTTCTCCAGAAGTCGGATTGAGTCCCGATCGCTCCAAGGCAGCCCCCAAACTGACTAACTCCGTGGGGCGACATCGAGAGACGCGCACGCGGCCACGGGTGATGGCACCCGCAAGCAGCAAGGTTCCGGCCTCGATGCGATCGGCTGGCAAGGTCCATGGCGTTGCGTCTAAAGAAGGTACTCCTTGAATACGAATACTTGGAGTTCCCTCCCCTTCTAGGATGGCGCCGCAAGCGCGGAGAAATCGCGCGACTTCTACCACCTCCGGCTCTTGGGCTGCGCTGTGAATCACACTCTCGCCTTTGGCAAGGACTGCAGCGGACATCACATTGATGGTGCCAAGCACGGTGGACCCAAAAGGCGAGCAAAGATCCATCGACGCACCCTGCAATCCCGAAGACGGGGCGGTGGCCACGAGACACCCATTTTCTTGTTCCACGGTGGCACCGAGCGAGCGCATACCGCGCACGTGCAAATCCACCGGCCGCAATCCAAAAACACATCCGCCAGGCAAAGGCACGCGGGCATGACCGCGTTTGGCAAGCAAAGGACCGAGTACCGAAATGGAGGCCCGCATGCGCCGCACAATGTCGTAAGAGGCTTCGGTCTGGATGACATCGACCGTGGCAAGGGTTAAGGCGTCTTCCTTGCGCTCAAGCTCCATACCCAACTCCGTGAGCAATAGCTCCATGGTGTCGATGTCGCGTAAGTCAGGCACTGGCGTGAAGCGTGCCTCCCCCTCCAAAAGCAAACTTGCGGCCATTAACGGCAAGCTCGCATTCTTGGAGCCGGAGGCATTTACTGTGCCATCCAGACATCGCCCTCCTACCACTTCGAAACAATCCATGCGGGATGGATTCTGCCAGTTAGCGCACCCAGTTTCCAGCATTCCTCATGGATTGACGAAAGACGGGTCGAGTACCTACAATACTCGGCCAATTGTCCTTTCGGACAGTGGATAAACGAGATCTAAGAATGAGCCAAGTGGAAGCTCCCCAGGCCCCTGCCGCGGACCCTGCAGCCTTTTTTGCTGCACCTCCAAGCACCCCGTTCGATTTGGTCCAAGCGCACAAGCGTTTTATGGCCAACGCGGATTCAACCGACAAGTTCGAATCTGCGGTACGCGAAGCGCGTGCCGGCGGTAACAACACCATGGCCGCTCTCGGTTCTTGGGTGGTTGGCGATTACGCCAAAGCACTCGAAGCTGTTGAAGGCGATAGTGAACTTTCGGTTTTCATCACCGGCATGAGTCAATATGAGATGGGTCAATACGATCTAGCTGTCGAGACTTTGTCTGGTTGTGAAAAGTCTGGCGACACCGCACTGGCTGCTGCAACTTTGCACGCACTGCTTGGCGCCAATAACACCGACGGCTTCAAGAAGGCGCACAGTGCGGCCAATCTAGATGCCGCCGACACCCTCTACTTCGCTGCCCGCGTGCTTGAGATTGAGCGCAACTACGAAGCAGCCATGGCCAAGCTTGAGGAAGTCATCGAGCTAGATCCAGAACACTTCGCCGGACGTTTCCGTTTGGCGTTCCGTGCCGACTTGTTCGGTGACGATGAAGCTGCGATCCGGATGTACGAAAGCTTCTTGCTTACGCGCCCCATTCCAGTTTCAGTGTTGGTCAACCTCGGTGTGCTTTACGAAGATCGCAACGACTTCGAACGCGCATGCGGTTGCTTCGGTGCGGTTTTGCGTCGCGATCCGAACAACGCCTTAGCGCGCTTGTTCTTTACCGATTCGCACGATTCTCTCGACATGTTCTATGACGAGAACCTCGAGCTAAAGGAAGACCAACTGATGAAGGTTCTGCGTACCCCAATCTCCGACTTCGAACTGTCGGTACGGGCACGCAACTGTCTGAGCAACATGGACATCAAGTCGCTCGGCGATTTGGTTTCACACTCGGAACCAGAACTTCTCGAGTTCAAGAATTTCGGCGAGACATCGCTGAACGAAATAAAGCGCGTATTGACCCAGAAGGGTCTCCGTCTCGGCATGCGTCGCGAAGACGGCAGCTTCATCATTCCAGAAGAGTTCGATGCCGCCCGTTCGGTGGACCTCGAAGCCGAACTGGCTTGGTTGGGACCTCTCAGCGAAGAAATGCGCGAAGCTCTCGAGCTACAAATCTCCACCCTGAATCTGTCGGTGCGTTGCCACCGCGCTTTAGTGGAACGTTTGAACCTACAGCGCGTCGGCGACATTCTCCTTTACTCAGAGGAAGACCTGCTCGGTATGCCGAACTTTGGCATCACCTCGTTAAACGAGCTGCAGAACAAGCTGGTTGATTTCGGCTTGCGTCTGCGCAGTGGTCGCGGCGAAGAATACAGCGGCGAGTAGTCTCCGGTGTACGAGTATCTTTACGGTCGCGTCGAGGAAATCCGCCTAGGCGCGGCCGTGCTCGATGTGCATGGCGTCGGTTATTGCGTCATGGTTTCACAGCCGTGTACAGCGAGCCTGACCCTGGGCGATGACACCAAAATGTTAGTCCATCTGGCAGTCAGTGAAACCAATCAAGTGTTGTTTGGTTTTCAAAGCCCTGCCGAGCGCACATTATTCCGCCGTTTACTTCAGGTCAATGGAATTGGTCCGACCTCCGCTTTAGGTTTACTCAGTTCCCTACCACCCGATGAAATGGTGCGCGCGATATTGGACGGAGATCAAAAACGCTTAACCGCCATGAAGGGCGTCGGCAAGAAAACGGCCGAGCGTTTGATTGTGGAATTGCGCGACCACCTCAGTGACCTGATGCCATCCACACCTCTGTTTGATGGCGCACCGAAACCTTCCAGTAAGTCATCCGTTCCCAATGATCTGGAACGCGTCTTGCTTGAACTCGGCACTCCACCAAGTGCCGCCCGCGATGGCGCGAAATCTGCCATCGCCACGCTCGGCGAAGATGCCGACTTTCAAGAACTTCTCAAACTCGCCCTAACTCCAAAACCATGAATGCTCGCGTAGCCCTTTTAATGGGATCCGATTCGGATTACCCCCGCCTTGAAACCGTTGTGAATACTTTGCGCGATTTCGGCGAAGAACCCATCGTTCGCGTACTGAGTGCGCACCGCACCCCCGATGAGGCCGCCGCTTTTGCCATTGGCGCAAAGAAAGCTGGCATTCAGGTGATCCTCTGTGCTGCTGGTGGGGCTGCCCATCTGGCCGGCGTCATTGCAGCGCACACCACCCTTCCGGTGATTGGCATTCCGATGGACAACCCACCACTCGGCGGACTCGATGCCTTGCTCGCCACCGTGCAAATGCCTGGTGGTGTTCCAGTGACTTCGGTTGCAGTGGGTGGCGGCGGCCCGATGAATGCTGCACTTTCCGCGCTGCGTATTCTTGCGTTAGCAGATGCCGATATGGCGGACAAGATGGAAGCCTTCCGTGTGATCCAGCATGACAAGGTGCTGGCCAAAGATGCGGCGGTGCAGGAGAAGCTGAACTCCTGAAGCCCATCGCCCTCGGTTTCATTACGTTGGAATGGGTGAACGGCGGCTTGCGTTTACTCGACCAAACCTTGCTGCCAGAGGCCGAGAAATATGTGGAGCTGCATTCCATTGCGGAAGTGGTGGATGCAATGAAGCGTTTGGTGGTACGTGGCGCACCAGCGCTCGGCTGTGCGGCGGCCTACGCCATGACTTTGGAGTTGCCACTCACCGACGATGCAGAAATTTGGGTGGCGCAGCTGAAAAAGAATGCTCGACAATTAGAAGCTGCTCGACCAACAGCGGTAAACCTGGGAGTGGGTGTCCGCCTGCAACTGCAGATGGGTTATGGCTTGATGGACTCCGGCCAAGGCGATCCGGTCACGTGGACGGAGCAACTGGTCCAAATAGCCCAGGCATTCCATTTCGCTGACCAAGAATCCTGCATGGCACTCAGTGAACATGCGCAGGGGTTATTGCAGGACGGCATTTCCGTGCTGACCCACTGCAATGCTGGCGCATTAGCTACTGGCGGGGTCGGCACCGCCTTGGGACCTTTACATTTGGCGCATTCGCGAGGCTTAAAACTCAAGGTGTATGCCAATGAAACACGGCCTCTACGGCAAGGCACTCGTTTAACTGCTTGGGAATTAGCGCGGCACGGTATTACGGTGGATGTGCTACCAGATTCCGCTGCAGCATCGCTACTTGCCTCTGGGGCGGTTGATTTGATCTTTGTCGGGTCGGACCGTATTGCAGCAAACGGAGATGTCGCGAACAAGCTAGGCACTTACCCCCTCGCCGTTTTAGCCAAGCGTCACGAGGTTCCATTTTACGTTTTGGCTCCCGGAACTACGATTGATCCTGCCTGCATAGATGGCGCCAGGATTCCAATCGAACAACGCGACGCTGCTGAACTCTACGATGCCACTCCTCAACCTGAAGGCGTTGGCGTATTCAATCCAGCCTTCGATGTCACGCCAGCAGAATTGGTCACGGGCATCATCACCGAACAAGGCATATTCCAACCTCATGGCCGCCATCAGGCTTTGTGGCTGGAATACGTAGAAAGTCTAAAAGCTTAGTTGCGCAACCCGGAGTAGATCGGGAAACTACGGCACAAGGTTTTCACTTCTTCGCGGATTTCAGCAAGCACGGCATCGTTACCGACGGCACGCAAAGCGCGGTCAATCCAAACTGCGAGTGATTCCATTTCTGCGACACCGAAACCACGACTAGTCACCGCTGGAGTGCCGATGCGGATACCAGATGTGAGCATAGGCTTCTCAGGATCAAACGGAATCAAGTTCATGTTCACCGTAATCCCCGCCTGATGCAAAGTATCTTCAGCCACCGCACCAGTAATACCTGGACCATCTGGACCACGCAAATCCACCAACATGAGATGATTGTCAGTGCCGCCACTGACTAGGCGATAGCCCTGCTTCACTAGTCCATCAGCCAAGGCACTAGCGTTATCTAGAACCTGCTTCTGATACTGCTTAAACTCCGGTTTCAGCGCTTCGCCGAATGCGATTGCCTTGGCCGCAACCACATGCATGAGCGGTCCACCCTGGACTCCAGGGAAAACGGCCGAGTTGATTTGCTTAATCCACTCTTTGGTTGCCACAATCGCGCCACCACGAGGACCACGCAAAGTTTTATGCGTGGTCATGGTGCAGACATCGGCAAAAGGTACCGGTGACGGATGCAATCCTGCTGCAACTAATCCAGCAATGTGCGCCATATCGACCATGAACTTGGCACCCACTTCTTTTGCAATCGCGCCCATGCGTTCGAAATCAATGAAACGTGGATAAGCACTCGCGCCAGCCAACAGCAAATCGGGCTTCATGCGCAGGGCGTGCTCGCGGAGGGCATCGTAATCAATGCGTTCCACCCCTTCTTCGACACCGTAATGCTCAAAGTGGTAGTAAACCCCGGAGGCATTTTTTGGGTGCCCATGGGTCAAGTGACCGCCGTGGTTCAGATCCATAGCCAACACTTTGCCGCCGGGTTTCACCAAGGCAAGAAGCGCGGCCTGATTAGCCTGGGAACCACTGCTGCATTGCACATTGGCGCCATAAGCAGAGAACAACTCCTTCAGCCGATCCTTGGCCAGGTCTTCGACGACATCGACCACTTCACAACCGCCGTAATACCTGCGTCCGGGATAACCTTCCGCATACTTATTGGTTAACGTGGAGCCCATAGCCTCCATAACCGCCATAGATGTTTGGTTTTCACTGGCGATGAGCTCAATGCCATCTTCCTGGCGCTCCCACTCACCGATGAGGCAGGCGTGCACCGCAGGGTCCAAAACGGCAGTTTGCGGGTAAGGAGAGGAAGTAGCGGTGGATTCAGATGCCATGATGAAGGGTTCGGTAACTCGCCGAGTGCGGTAGGATAATCTCCCCATGCGATTTCTCCCATGCCTAACCCTTGCCGGGCTCGTATTTCTCGGCGCCGTGGCCTGTACTCCGCAGGAATCGTCCCCCTCCGATTTCCAAGAAGATGTCCCTCTCAGCGTGGAACCTGCATTTTTGGACTTAGGTTCGGTCACGTTCGGAGAACGCACCAGCGGCATTTACCGGCTGAAGAACACCACCGGCAAACCTCTCTTAGTGAGTCGTATTGGGCCCTTCTCGTGCCAGTGTGTTTCTGCGGAACTAGAATTGCCGGCACGCACAGGAGAACAGGGACGGCGCCGTTTAGATGGAAAACGTCTTAACCTAACCCTCGCAATCGACGAAGAAATGGCCATCCATTTCACTTTAGACACTTCGCGCTATCGGATACCAGCTTCGCGCAAAGTGGGTTCTATTCCTGTAGTTTTTCAGGACTACTCCGGCATGGTGCTGCAGTGGGGTGCCGATATCTGGAATCCCTTTTCGGTAGAGCCTTGGGGCATTGAACTAGGCGATATCGGTGTCCGCGAAAGCGCCAGTGGTACCGCCATGGTGGTGGCGCACGACACGGTAGCCTTTGGACTCGACGTTGATTTCGTCGATGAGGAAGGATGGTTGGTTCAAAGTAAAGAAATTTCAGTTCCCGGAGCAGGACAAACTTACTTGCTGACTTTTACCGCTCCTGCAGTCCTCCCCGAGGGACCCTTTCAAAAGCATTTTGTTTTACATACCGACCTCAATGGTGCGCCGCCGGTCAAGGTGGCCGTGACCGGATATGCACGCCCCGACCTTTCGCTGACTCCATCGCGGTTAGTTTTTGATCCCTCGTCCGATCGACGCGAAGCACAACTTTCCATTCAGCATCGCGCGGTCGATGGCAACTTATCTGACATAAATTTTGACGCCTTAGATGCCGCTGGCATTGAGGTGTTGGAACGCAAGGATATCGATGCACGACATCTGGTTCTGCGTTTACGCTATGTCGGCGAATCGGTTGAGGGTGGCAAGAACCTATCCCTGGAGATTCCAACTGGTGATGAACTGACTCCGGTATTAGAAGTTGCGGTGAGCATCATGCCGAAACGAGGCAATTCCTAATTGTAAAAGGTAGACTAGACCGATGAACGGGACTTCCATAACACTACGTTTCCTCCTGTGCGCCGCAAGTGCGTGCCTGATTGCTGGACTCATGTCTAGTTGCGGTTCGGAAGAAAGCCCTGACGTAAACGCGGACTCTTCCGTCCGTGGCGAACCGATGAACATCGTGTTGATTAGCATTGATTCGGTGCGCCGCGACCATTTGAGCGTTTATGGGCACAAAGCGCAGTATGCACCGAATGTGTCGGTTAGCCCCAACCTAGAAGCCTTGGCTGCTGAAGGAGTTGTTTTTGACGACGCCTGGACCACCAGTTCTTGGACTTTGCCGTCGCACATGAGTCTAATGACAGGATTGTCCGACCGCCGCCACGGCGTAGAGACTGATCGCTTTCAACTAGACCCCTTACGCACCACCCTTGCGGAAACCTTGCAAGAGGCTGGGTGGAATACCGCGGGATATTATTCCGGCCCCTACCTCGATGCCAAGTACGGATTCGGACGCGGCTTCGATGATTATCAATCCGGCATGATGAGTGTGGAAGACTTCTCTTTGCAATTGGAGCAAGAGCGTTTACGTCGGGTGCAGCAGGGCAAGAAGCCGATGGATGAAGAATTCATCAAGCGCATGGTGGATCGTCGTTCGCACTTCGACATTACCTCGCCGCAAATCAATCAACTGGGCAAAGAGTTTTTGGCGGAGCAAAAGGGAGACGAGCCGTTCTTTCTTTTTATGCACTACTTCGACGCGCACTATGATCACATCCCGTGGCGCATGGAGGAAGGTTTAGATGTTCGCTTCGACCCAGGCTATGACAAGAATAAAGAGAACGCTTTCGATGGCACCAATTGGTACTTTGATCCACGGGTCATGGAAATGGAAAAACCGTTTAAGCGGCGCATTTCCGATCGCGACTTAGATCATGTGATTGCGCTTTACGATGCAGAGATTAATTGGGTCGACCGGCATATTGGGGACATCATTCAAACTTTGAAGGATCAAGGTAAGTGGGAAAACACCATCCTAATGGTGGTCTCCGATCACGGCGATGAGTTTTTTGACCACAATAGTCTGGGGCATCGCTCTACCTTGTTCGCCGAGCAATGCCGTATTCCGATGATTCTGCGCGTGCCAGGGCAAACTCCAGCAGGCCGCCGCATCCCTGCGCTTAGTCGCATCTACGATGTCGCCCCCACCTTACTCGACTTCGGCGGCGCCCCTGCCCTCAGTGAAGCGGAAGGTGCCAGCCTGCGGGAAACCATTCAGGGTCGTGGCGCTCCACGCTTTGCCTTACAACGCATATTCAGTGGTGGACACCGTAGTAGTCGCGGTGGAATCAACGTGCGCGATGGATGGAGAACGAACCGCTATTCGGTGGTGCGAGAGTTTGGTTATGACCAAGCCAACACCACTCCAGAGCACATTGCCGTGAAAGCTAAACTGCGCCGCGATACTGGCGATGCCTATCTAGTCTTTGACCGCCTGCAGGACCCGAATGAAAAGCGCCCGCTGAGGCCAACCGACCCTCGCTATGCCGAAGCGGTCAATGCTTTTTGTCGAGACTTTCGCGCCTCCGAGTTAAAAGCCATGCAGTTAAGGCTTTCCCCATTGGAGGATCGACTTGGCCCTCTCTACAGCGAAGAGGAACGAGCCCTTCTGCACGAGATGGGCTACACCAGTGATCTCGATGACGAGAAGGAAAGCAAGGGAGATTCCCTCGACCGCCCTCTGGCTCCCTTCCCTGAGCCTTGTTTGAAGTAGGTTCCTACTCCGCGCTAATCCGCGCAAAGCGGCGCTTGCCAGCCTGCATGAGCACGTTGGCTCCACCCGCTTCGAACAAGATTTCATGGCGTACATCTTTGATGACCTCATCATCAAGACGCACCCCACCGCCCTCAATCAAGCGCCGCGCTTCCGATGTGGAGTTGGCAAGCCCAACCGCCTTCATCAATCCAGGCAAGGCATAGGTTCCTGCAGCAACCTGCTTCTCTGGAATCTCAGCGGGCTTCTCTTTCTTCTGAAAACGCCGCACAAACTCCTCCGATGCGGCCGCCGCAGCTTCCACACTATGTAGTTCTGCAACCACGGAACGCGCTAAGCAATCTTTAGCATCACGCGGATGTCCATTCAAAAGCGTTTCAATCTCTGCGCTGTCGAGACTTGTAGCCAAGGCAAACCAACTGGCCATGCCTTCGTCGGACAAGGACATGACCTTGCCGAACATGTCATCGGCGTTGGCATTTAGGCCCACGTGATTGCCATAGGTTTTCGACATCTTGCGGCCGTCGGTCCCTAACAATAGCGGAGTGGTAATGCATACTTGCGGACGTTGCCCTTCTCGTTCCTGCATTTGGCGTCCCATGTGCAAGTTAAACAACTGATCATTGCCGCCTAACTCGACATCAGCCGCAACTTTAACCGAGTCCAAACCTTGCATGAGCGGGTACATCATCTCGTGAAGATGGACCGGCAGATTGGCCTGCATACGTTTTTGAAAATCATCGCGTTCGAGCAAGCGGGCAGCGGTGGATTTCGATGCAAGTTGCAGGCAATCAAAAAAATCCATCTTGCCAAACCATTCGGTATTGCGACGAACTTCCGCAGCTCCCTCTGACAGATCCAACAACTTACCGATTTGCACCAAGTAAGTTTTGGCATTTTCTTCCACCTGCTCAGGCGTCAACGGCGGACGCTGATCATTACGTCCAGTCGGATCGCCCAGGCGCGCGGTGCCATCGCCCAGAATCAGAACTGGCAGATGCCCATGGTCCTGGAACAAGCGCAGCAGACGAATCGGCACTGCATGTCCAAGGTGCACGTCGGGGAAGGTTGGATCAATCCCAAACTTCACGCGCAACGGCTTCTTTTCCGCGGCCGAATTATCCAGCATTTTGACGAGTTGTTCCTCGCCTACGATGTCACTGGAATAGCGACGAATTTCAGTAATCAGGTTCATGGTGGGTTCGACTTAACGGCCAGATGCCATTTTGAGGCTCGCGTCCCATCGAAACCAGTCCCTAGGCATACTTCCTCAAAGACTTGGCGCATATGAGGCAGGGTCTGTCGGTGATTTCGTCCCCGCTCAAGCTGCTGAGGCCAGTTTAAGAGCCTTCAGATCTCTTTCCCAAACCCTAAGCAGGGCATTTCGTCAAAAGTAGTCGCTGGGTCAGCGCGCAGCAAGTTCTTGAAACAGGTCAAATCTCGCATGCCGCATAATCCAATCCATCTGGTCCGAATGGAAACGCAAACTCCGTTTAAGCTCAAGCTCTTCGCGGGTGACTTTCGAGGCTTCCCAGAATTCCTTCACCGCAGGGTCGATGGGAAGCTCTAGGTAATCGAAAAGTTCTTTAAGCAATGCATCGCGAGCGAAAAGGTGCTCATAGGGAAACACCTGGAACCCATAGGGCTCGGCTCGTTTTACCGTTTCTTCCAGCGAAGTATTCCACTCTTTGACACCCTGTTTCCAATCGCGCCACTCAGGCCATGGGGAGTTTCGTTGCTCAGGGTCACGGTTCTGCTCCATAGCTTTGTCATGCCGCCCTTGAAAAGAAGAGGCCACATGAAAAACATTGCGCAACATATAAACGATTTTGCAACCAGGGAAAGCTTGCAGAATTCGATCGTAGTTCTGGTAAAGGTTGGGCAACTTATCGCCAACCAGTTCACATTGGTCAAACCGAGGGTGCAACTTAGCGTAATAAGGTTGCGCCACACCATGATGAGAATCCCCCGGCCGATGATCCAGACAGAATCGTTCCTTCTCAAAGAGACTCTGATCAAATGGATGACCGCCAGAAAGTAGGAATGCATAACGTTCACGCCCCATTGCAATTTGAGGGTGCGCGCGCAACAAATTGGCCATTGCCGTAGTTCCACTGCGGGACACGCCACAGATGAAGACATATCGCGGATCATCTTGCATGCTTCTAGTTTCTAGTCGAGGGTCGAGCGGGGAAGGCTTCGCAAAATGAATGGTACATTATTCCGACATACCCCATGTTCAAACTAGCTCATACTGCTTTAGTAATTGGCCGGCGCCTTCGCGACCACAAAACATGAGAACGTCCAAAATAGAAAGGTTCGGCTGAAACTCATCGCCAGATTGCTGGTAACTCACCGGCAAAGTCTTAACGAAGCGTAAATCAACCCCAGCTTCGGCAAACTGTGCTTTGTCATACAACTCAGCACCACCAATCGCGTTCACAAAGGTGGTCGCCTCTTCCTCCAGGCAGATCTGAAGGACACGGTGTACCTTTTTGCTGGGTTCATCTCCAGCCACCGCAGATTCATTCCTCTGCTCAAGTGCTGTCTCTAACTCCAAATAATGCGTATGTTCAGAAACGATACGAGTTTGAATATTGAGGTGATTGCAGATGCCGCGAATAATGGCAGAGTTGTATTCATGCAAGGTTGGCAGCTGGTTTTCGAGCAACGGTTCCACCACGGCATAGGTTTCCTCAAAAAATGGAGCGGCTCGGTAATTCAGAGTAAGCGCTGTTTTCAACTTCCGCCGCCAGAATGAGCCCTCAACAAGTTTAATCTCCGAGATTCTCCGATGAGAGCTCCTCCCCGTGACCGGAACCGAGAAGTAGAACGGGGACTTGTTACTACCTTGAATGCGATTACGGTGCATCCAACCATCCTTGATATAGTTGAAGTGTTCGTAAAGATGATATTGGTCAACGGCATGAATCGCCTGGAAATATCCAATGTATGGAAAGAAGTAAGACTGCATGATGCCTATGCGCATATCTGCCTATCCTCTACCCAGGTAAGTTTCCAAAACTGTGCCAGACAATTCTTCGTGAATGACATCTAACAGAGAGGATGGAAAGCTATCCTTCCAACCATCGAGAACACGCTTGGGATCTTTGAATACTGAGTAAGGGTCACGGATATGAACTGCATGCGAACGCTCTACAAATTCAAGGACCGCCGGATGGAATGGGATTCCGATAAAAGCGAACAGATCCTTGAAAACAGCTTCCGGTTTGCGCACGGCCTGCTCATAAGAAAACACTCGGTAGTGTTCAGGGTCTACCATCTGAAGCTTCAAAAAGCGCCGCGTTTCTAAACACCAATCCTCGAATCCCCAGAATTCTCCTTTTCCCCCTTCCTTGCGACAAGCTCCACTACGCCATTGCTCCTCAATACTGGCTCCCTCCGGAAACTCTGCCGATTCCATCCATGAGTTCAGAACCGCGCCGGGATGCCGAACGACATAAAGGCATTTAGCCTTCGGAAGCTGCTTCATGCCGGCTCGGTATACAGAAAAATAACGGGTATCTTTCACCACTAAACGATGTGCCGTTTTCTTGCTCGCGTGTCGCGGAAGGTCTCCCCTTTCACGTCGCCAATCTTGTGTCAAAAATGGATCTACGCTTTCCGATGCCTTCGTGAGCACGGCTTCCCAATCAGATGGGCTCGATTGAAGATGCAGGCGGTCCTTGAGTTCATAGGAAAAATTCGGCGACAAGCGAACCCTGACATGTGGGTGCGCCTCGAACACTTGCGACAACCAAGTAGTTCCGGAACGTGGCATTCCGAGCAGGAAAATCGGTCGATCAATCATGACTTAAGACATCACCCTCGGCGAGGGAAAGGAGCGCGTGAAAACGGTAGTGACTGGTATATAGGTCACGCTCCTGAGGTATAACCTCAAAAGTAAAACCAGCCTGTTCTACGAGGCTACGCAACTCATCTTGCTCCCACCAAGTGCCAATCTGTTCGACACCCTCGACGAGACTGCGTTCATAATGCGCCCACCGTTGGGGAGTATCATAGAAAGCATGGATTTTTGCTTGGTCAGGAATGGAGCCAAGGAATAAACGCAGCCCGGGTGACTTGCCCTGCTCATGATTTCGGACCTTCGCAACCACTGTGGCCAGAAACGAACGAAGCTCCGAATGCGTTAAATGCTGAATGACTTCATAGGAATACCATTTCCAAATATTGGCAACCCCAAGGGAACCAGGCCAATCGGAAAGTATTTGGGGATCAGTAAAATCTCCAACAGCAAATTTAAGGGTGTCCGTTGACCGAAAGCGTTGCGCATCTTCTATCAGCTGTGGGGATGCATCCAACCCCAAAACGCTTGCAACTTTGACGGCAATTCGTTCGCTAACCAGGCCATTTCCACAACCGAGATCGACCACGTGATCTGCTTCGTGTAAATCCAAAGCATTTTCAATCGCCTGAAGGATCATGTCGATTTGTTCGGCGCCCACTGGAACTCCCAATTGAGTTTTTCCAACCTGTTTCATGGCGTCGTCCAAATGAGGACTCGCCAGTGGATCCACATCATTCCAATAGCCCCGCCAATTGCGATGGTGCTTGGACATCAACGCGCCCTATTTAAGGATCGGGTCACAAGAGCATCAAATTCCCTCAGTAGGTCCGTTTCTGGAATTCGCGCCATATCTGGGTGCGCGGGAATATTCACAATGCGCTGGCAAATCGATTTTGCCTGCACAAGCCCGGTCAATGGCTGATAATACTTAGCCAAAACGACGGTGGGGTTTTGCAAGTCAGAAACATCAAGGGTTCCAGGTACTAAAAATGGAAGACTCATGGCAGCGTGCACCGGATGGCTATCGAACAGTGGCGTCAGGCCTGAGCGGCGAGCAAGATGGTTGATGCGCATGGCTTGCATGGTGTACCGAGGCGTCCATTCCGGAGCCTTCTCCAAGCGCGCTAAATGGTGTGCGCAGGACAATTCAGAAAGCTTGCCGTTGTTCACCCAATGCGAGGGATGGATTCCATCAAGTTTGCCATACCCGAACAACGCGGCAAGTGATGCTTTATCTTTTCTGGGAACAATTGCTAGGCCGCCTTCTCCCATGCCATAAGGCTTAGTGTGGTGCAAACTGAAAGACTGATAAGGCCAAGCTGGAAGTTTCGGTCCCATGCCAGCCGCATTATCAATCAACATGGCTTTGCCGGATTGATTTGCGAACCGGGCGTAAGCGTGAAAGTTCCGCCATACACCGTAGATGTTCGTAACCACGAAGCCGTCAAAGGAATCAGGATCCAATGCTTTTAAGGCATCTGGGCAGAGCATGCCTTGCTGGTCGCAATCCACGAAATGGCTATCCGCGAAATATCCACGCGCCTGATTCTTGAATGTAAAGTCGCTGACTACCCAACGATGTTTACCACCTTGGACTCCAAAACGCTGAGCATCGAGCAGGCGCGCCAATCCTTCCAATGCAAGCCCTCCGTTTGCGCACGGCAGAATGGCTTGATTCTCAGAAATATTCCCATAATCAGCATAGGCCTCTGCAAGGGTTTCAAACAAAGGGCCGCCATTGGCCCATTGCCCTTCCTTTCGGCAGGCTTCCAGTAATTCCGAAACGCGATTTTGATCGACACATTTGGACTCAATGAAACGCATGGGGCGAGCGGGGTATTCCTGTGCCGCCTCTTTGGCCTGAACCCGCCTTTGCAGAAAAACGTTTACACCAGGATATTTGATTTCCTCTTCTATCCGATTGAGATGCATGGCACTCCCAGTAGTTTGAAGTTCCATCAAGTTCCGGTTATAGAAACCTGCGATTTCCTTGCGATAAATCTTGCCCCATGGACGCTTCAACAAATCTTCAGGGTGCGCAATGCTGAAGGCAAGGCCACCGTCGAGCCAACGGACCTCAGGGAATCGGTTGCGTAGTCGCAAAATCCAATAAGGTGCCAAAGTTCCTGCCTGAAGGAGAACGGTGGCTCGGTTACCGCGCTCCTCTAGGGCTTTGACCAAAGCAGCTTCGGTCTCGTCACGGTAGGTCCTCGCTTCCTTCGGATGGATAGGAATATGTAACCCGTCAGGGATATCCATAAACTCTAAAAGACCGCTCAATATTTCAGGGCCAACCAAAACCACTTGGTGTTTACGAAGCTCTTCGAACAGAAGGCTCATCTCGCCAGAATGAATAGCAACCTTAAGCAGTGTGCCACCGAAACATGGCGATTGCAGATGCTGGTACCGAGAGAGCGCACGTTGAGACTCTTCCGGTTCCCAGGGAGTCCCAATGATCTCATTGTCGCCTGGCCAAGCGCTCAAACTAAAACACAAATGGAGTGCGTCATCTGGCTGATCGAAGCGTTCATGGAGTAATTCAAGGAACTCTCCCACGAATCCACCCACGTGAAAATCTTTCCTACGCACCAGCTTGTCAGCTTCAGGGTAGTCCTCGAATCGTAATTTGCTCCCGTAGCGGGATTCCACTTTGCCAAGGGCTTCCCAGAACCCATGGTTAATCTTTGACCAAGCAAAGTTCGGGTATTTTCTGAATGCATCTAGGAATTCCTTCATACCACCGTCTTGATCGGAAGGCTTGCCTCCTGATTGCATCACACGTTCTTGATTCATCTCCATAACAAAGTGGGATTCCTAATGAATCCACGGAGCATTCAAGCCCCTAGCAGTGGAGAAGTACCGCCCCGTCACAAGCCAGAAAATGGAACTGGAATCGCCCATGAATCCTGAGTACGGCTTGAAGCAAATCGGTCTCAAAGCGTCGAGGTCGAGGGTTAAGAAAGCGAATTCCATAGTCATAGATTATCAGGTCGGCAACTAAGGTTTCGAATCAAGTCGGGAGTTAAAGACCGCTCCTGTTTTCAATGGCACGAGCAAGATGGAGATTCTTGCAGCGAAAACAAAGAGGGTTCCACTTAACGGCCAGACGCCGCTTTACGTCTCGCGTCCCATCGGAACCAGTCCCCAGGCATACTTCCGACATGTTCGCCAGTTAGCCACTGCAAGGACTGAGTAATAGTGAGGACACGCCCTGGAGTCGGTGCCTCACGTAGGCCATCGAGCAGCAACTGGACGGCATCTTGACGTTCTTGCCCGCGGAGGAGGGCGACGCAGACCAGCACGTGGCGATCAACATCCTCGGAGGACATCATGAGAACGCGTTTCAGATTAGCGTATGGCGCGTCATTCAAACTCTCCCAGCCTGGAGGCAGAACTAAAAAACGCGCGGCTTGAAAATCAACCTCATGGACTGGCAATAAACGGCCTTCAAACGAGGCTCCGTTAAACCGAAGTTTGGCATCGACTTGAACCATCCAAACGGAGCCTTGGTCACCAGCGACGACCAAAGGTAATTCGGTGTACTCCAGGAACTCTTGGTCAGCGGCCAGCGAAATCTGCTGAGCAATGCGAAAGAAACGATGCCGTTGCACTCGATCGTGGCTCCCAATCGGCAACCACCTCTCTACCGTCCAATCCAACTCCAAGACAAAACCGCTTGGCGATGGAATGAGATCCACCTGGTCCCCCAATGGATTTCGCAGTCGAAAGCGCACAGGCAAGATTTCGCCAAAGGTCCGAATTCCCTCTGGGACCATAACCAAGGCATCGCCCTCTAGAACATCGGTAAGGTAACGAGCACGCAATTGAGCCAGGCCTAATTCGGCAGCTTGTTCAAGGATTGCATCGTCGTAGCCGACTTCTGGCAAACTCTCCAGCTCCACTAACTGACTTTCTGGCTGTTCACCGTCCCAAAGACTCTCTTTCGTGATGACATTTCCAGTATCCGCTGAGACCACCCGTGCTTCGGCTTCCGCAAATGGATCACCCGTAAACACGATGCTATCAGCAGAATCGGCCTGGGTTGGTATCTCTTCGGTCAGAACAATCTCTGGTTCCGACAACGGGTCCGACTCAGGCTCTTGTTCCGTTAACAATTCTTCGACGGCCACATTTTCCACAGATTCTTCCGCGAAGGGGTCTCCTTCAAAAAAAGTTGGCTCTTCCAACTCCGGGGAAACCAACTGTAAATCGGGGAGTTGTTCCACCATCGGCTCCTCCACCGGAGCATCCGCGCAACTCGTCACGAACAGGACGAGCCATAAAAGGGACAGACCGCCCCCACAATGAATTGTAGGGACGGTCTTGAAGATTTGGCGCATAGGTCGCCTATCCGACTACTCGCCGGCGGTTTCCTTTGGCTCTTCAGAAGTTTCTGCTTCAGCAGCTGGTGCCTCTTCGGCGGCTGCTTCAACAGGTGCTGGGGTGACCACTGCTGCAGGCTCAACCTTGACATCAGCTTCTTCCTCAACCTTCTCCTCCGCTGGAGCCTCTTCAGTACCACTCCCCTCGGCTGCTGCAGCTTTTGCAGCAGCACGAGCGGCCTTCTTCGCAGCCTTCGCAGCCTGAGCTTCTTCCCAGTTCTTCTTCACTTCAGCGTTCTCTTCGAACTCGGAGTGAATGTAACTAAGACCAATGCGCTCTTCGCCACAATCGACGCGGATCACACGCACCTCGAGCTTCATGCCGGGTAGGCAATTCTTCTCAGGCGACTCTTGCCACTCTTGTGGAAGGGTGCTGTAGTGCATGAATGCTTCCAGGTCCTCTTCGAGTTTCACGAAGCAGCCTGCAGAGATGTGCTTGCTGACGGCACCGGAGAGCATGTCGCCCACGTGGTAGTTGGAAGGAATGTAATCTTCCCAAGGGTTCTTGGTGAGTTGCTTCTGGCCCAAGGAGATGCGTTGCTTCTCCCGGTCAACAGCAAGAACTACGCACTGAATGCGATCGCCCTTGTGAGCAACTTCGGACGGATGCTGCACCTTGCGGGTCCAGTGGAAGTCCGAGTTATGAAGCAATCCATCGATGCCCTCTTCGATCTCCACGAATGCACCGTAGGAAGCCAAGTTCTTGACGGTTGCCTCGATGACAGTACCAGGAGCATAGTGCTCTGCAATACGGTCCCAAGGGTTTCCTTCGACTTCGCGAACCGACAGGGACATTTCCTTCTTTTCAAAATCGATGGCCTTGACGAAAATCTTGATCTCATCGCCTTTCTCGTATTCGCCTTCTGGGTTCGGGCTCTTCTGAGTCCAAGAAAGCTCAGTGACGTGCACCAGGCCTTCCACACCAGATTCAAGCTCCACAAACAAACCGTAAGGAACGATGTTCGCAATACGACCGACATGGGTGGTGCCGACAGGGAAACGAGTATCGAGGCCTTCCCAAGGATCCTTGGTCAATGCCTTCAGCGACAATGCAACGCGGTTGCGCTCGCGGTCGATGGAAAGCACAAAGACGTCTAGCTTGTCGCCAATACGCACCATTTCGCGTGGATGCTTGATGCGACCGTAAGACATGTCGGTGACGTGGAGCAAACCGTCCATGCCGCCGAGGTCCACGAATGCACCAAAGTCTGCAATGTTCTTGACTTCGCCGGTGCGTACCTGGCCTTCCTCGATTTCCTCGAGCAATGCACTGCGCTTCTCCATGCGCTCTTCTTCAAGAAGCTGACGACGGGAGATGACGATGTTACGACGCTCTTCGTCGATCTTGACGACTTTCGCGCGAATGTTGATACCGATGAAATCGGTTGGGTTGCTGACGCGACGGATGTCGATCTGCGAAGCTGGCATGAAGACTTCCACGCCGTCGACAGCGACCAAAAGGCCACCTTTGATCATCTTGGTGCTGAGACCTTCGATGATGTCGCCTGGCTCGTAGACGCCAACAATCTTTGCCCATGCGCGCTCACGGTCAGCTTCCCGCTTGGAAACTACAGGAACGCTAGTGTGGCGATCGTCGCCGCGGTAGAACACCTCGATTTCGGTTCCAGGCTCTGGAAGCTCGCCTTCGAACTCGGCGATGGCGATTGGAGCTTCTGCTTTGCCGCCGATGTCCACAAGAACGAAACCGTTCTCGTCGTCAATCTTGAGCACGCGGGCTGGAACAATCTGATCACGATCTACCGAACCAGCGTTCGGGTCAATCAGGTCAGCAAATGCGGTGGATTCGGTATCGCCAAGAATGTTGGCAATTTGGCTATCGAGCTCGTCGTCTTGAAGGTCGAAACGCCGGATGAGGTCTTTGGAGACCATGGTATTAAGTTACGGGTGTGTCGGAGAACGACTCGGCCGAATGGCCACCTGAGTGCAATCAATTTTGAAGTTGCAAGGCCCAAGTTAGAAGGCATCCGACTGCCTCCTCGAGTGATTTGTTGTCATTGTCGAGAATGCGACTCTGCACGGTTGGGTGCGGAGCTGCGTCTCCCCGAAGAGCGTCGTGGGCATCGCGCTTGGCGAGTGCGTCTTCGACTTCGGGAAGGGTGATTTTGATCCCACTATCCTGCATTTGCTGAAAGCGACGCTGTGCGCGGACTTTCAAACCTGCGCTTACAAACACCTTCAAAGCAGCATCTGGAAAAATGATGGTGCCGGCATCGCGGCCGTCAGCGACCAGCCCTTCCGCTTTGGAAGTGCAGGCCATTTCTCGCATACGTTGGTTCAACGCTTCGCGCACGGCAAGGTGATCAGCAACCGAGGAAACGTGTTGATCAATCAACGGAGTGCGTAAGCAGTCGGTGCAAGCCTCGCCGTCGACAAACACCTTGCCGTGGGAATCACAATGAATCTCGATTTCAGAGAGCGTGGCTAGAACTGCAGTTTCGTTTTCAGGATCCATCTCGGCACGTAGAGCAGCCCAGGTCAGGGCGCGGTACCAAGCACCGGAATCTAAAAACGACCAATTCAGTTCGATCGCCAACTTCCTGGCCAAAGAGCTTTTTCCCGAACCAGAGTTACCATCAACGGTAATCACTAGCCCACTCGGAAAATGCGGTTCTTTGCCCATGAAGCCGAGAAATTATAGCGAAATAACGGCTGCCGTCCAGCCCTTATGGGATCCACTTTGGCGCAGTTCCAGGTTCCCAAGCCGGGAGTACCTGGAGTTTTAGGCCGCCACCGAGCTCATGCACAGAAAACTCATGTAAATGCCCGATCCAAGCCTGCTGCACCCCCTCTTCACGCATGACCTCGGCCACTTTCGGCAGAGTAAGCATCATCGAATCTAGCGGTTTACGAGCGACTTGCTGGACGCTGTAGTTGCGCAATTTGAGCGCCGAACGCGAGCGGACCCAGCGTGGGAGGGCACGCAGGAAAGGGCGCAGACCTGGACGCCGGAGAATGCGGCGCAGACGTTGATATGGAAGATCGCCAAGGCAGAAGGCGTCGCCATGAGTGAGGAGAAGATGACCCTCGGGCGCGGTGCAGATGATGGAGTCCGCCACCGTGAAATCTAGGTTGCGGGCATCGGAGTGGTTCAGGAGGACATCGCGGTTGCCGCGGATGAGGTAAATCTCACATGCAGCCTGGCGTAGGGCCTGAAAAGTCTTGAGCACTGGATCGAAGGCCGGGTGAACGAAATCTTCGCGTCCAATGTAACTTTCAAATAAATCGCCGAGAATGACGACGGCATCGCATTGGCCGATGAGCGTTTCCAACGAGGCTGCGAAGGCCACAATCTCGTGGAAGTATTGCGGTTGCAAATGCAAGTCGGTGAACACCGCCACGCGTTCCGCATGCAATGGAATGGATGCTTCTCCAGCACGATAAGGCGCAAGGCTCTGACTCATTGCCCAGGACCGCGATCTTCTTCCAAACCAAGCTCCTTCATTTTCTGCCACAAAACTTTGCGCGAGATTCCCAACAATTCCGCAGCCTTAATTTTGCGACCTTCCGTAGCCACCAAAGCAGCACGGATGATTTTCTTTTCAGCATTTGCAACTGCTTCCTTCAAGCCCATCCCTTCGGTACTTACACTGGCATCAAGCATGCCGCCACCAGGAAGGAAATGTTCATAACGCAAAATGCGTGCTCGTCCGGCCAATGCCAATGAGCGACGTAACGCATTCTCTAATTCCCGCACATTTCCTGGCCAAGGATGACGCACCAATTTGCGCAATGCGTCTGGCCCCACCCGATGGCGGCTTTCTGGATCCCATCGCGCGAGCAACTCTCCCAATAAGGGTGCAATGTCTTCGTTGCGTTCGCGCAGTGGAGGCAAACGTAAAGGGACTACATTCAAACGAAAGAAAAGATCTTCACGGAATCGTCCGGCAGCAACTTCATTTTCCAAAGGAACCTTACTTGCCGCCAAGACGCGAGCGGGAAAGGCTTCGGCGGTTTGGCTACCAAGCTGCGTGAACTCGCGTTCCTGCAAAACCCGCAACAATTTGGCTTGTGCTTCGAGTGGAACATCGTCTACATCGTCCAGAAACAACGTGCCGTCGGCAGCTTCATGGAGCAATCCGGTGCGATCTTCCTCAGCGCCAGTGAAGGAACCCTTTTTGAAGCCAAATAATTCCCCTTCCATGAGGCCGGCTGGAATCGCCGAACAAGAGACTGGGACGAAGGGCTTTTCTTGCCCTTTACCAAGCGCATGCAAGGCCCGGGCGACGCGTTCTTTACCGGTGCCGCTTTCCCCCACTATCAGCACCGTGACGTCTTCTGCAGCCACCTTTTGAATGCGTTGATTGATAGTTTCGATGGCAACGCTGCTGCCGGTTAAGCGCGAGGCATTTTCTCCCGCTTGTTCGCGCAAACGACGCACCTCTGCCTGCAAAGCGCGCGTTTCGGCAACCCGCTCCACTTGGGTCAGTAAGGCATCCATCGGAAAAGGCTTTTGCAAATAGCTCACCGCACCGGAGCGCATAGCTTCCACGGCCTGGTCCACCGAGGCATATCCGGTCATGACTAAAACTTCACAGGGCGGGTCTTGTTTACGCGCGCGCTTCTGAACTGCGATGCCATCGGCGCCGGGCAAACGCACATCGGTCACCACCAGATCACAGCGATGTTCCTCCAACCACGACAAGGCTGCGGCTCCATCAAATAAAGTCACCACCCGATGCCCGGCTTTGGTCATCGCGTCGGCCAAGGGCACCGCCAAAGTGCGCTCGTCCTCTACCAGGAGGATATCCATGACCAGATTCTACGTGTTTCGCTCCAAAGACCGAAGCCCAGTCAGCAACATCCGATGGGCAAGACGCGCGCAGGCGAAATCACTGGCGTGTTGATGAGGCTGCGGCGAAAGCTCGACCAACTCTGCGCCAATGATTTGTTTCTCCGCCTTATCCAAACGCAAAAGGATTTCAGAAACTGTAAACCAATCTAATCCTCCTGGCTCTGGCGTTCCCGTGCACGGAACCAGCGATGGATCGAGGCCGTCGATATCCCAGGACAACCAAATCGGGCCGTCAGGCAGGTCTCTCAAAATTCGATCCACCCGCTGCAAGGGAGTCATGGGTAAAAGTTCGCGGGCAGTAATCCATATCACCTGCTTTTGCGTTGCATAAAAATCGCGTTCCTCAGGAGAAATCGCGCGAATGCCAAAGGAGTGAAGCTTGGTGCCTAAATCAAAAACGCGGCGCATGACGCAACCATGTCCATACTGGGTGCCATCGTACTCATCGCGTAAATCTGGATGAGCATCTAAATGCAAAACCACCAAATCCGGATGACGCTTGAGTGCTGCCCGTATGGGGCCGAGACTGATGGAGTGCTCCCCTCCCAAAATCAAAGGGAATCGTTGCGCTCTTAAATGCTCTCCAACTAACGCCTCTAATTCATCGGCAAGTAGGCATGGGTCTTGAGAACTGACCACCGGCGCAAGAGTGCGTACGCCAAACCGTTGTGCTTCATCTTCCAACCATTCATCGTAGAACTCCACCTGACGACTGGCTTCCAGGATGGCTGCAGGGCCGGCAAGAGTGCCACCTTCATAGGTCGTGGTGGCTTCATATGGAACCGGAATCACCACGCCTTTCGCTTCGGGTCCAGAGTCACAACCATCCAAGCCCAAAAAGGCGCCGGGGTCAGGGGCACAATTCATATTCGTAACCGGTAGGGTTTAGGAGGTAGACTAGACACATGCGCCTGGAATATACCCAGAACTTGAAACTCGAACAGCGACTTTCTCAGTCGCCACAGATGATTCAGGCTATGCAGATCCTGCAATTGACGGCTCCAGAGTTATTGGATCGCATTGCAGCGGAGCTGGAAGACAATCCTTTTCTAGAAACTAGCGAGAGCGCGGAGAATATTGAGAAGCAGGAGCGCTCTGAGGCCGATGGCAACGACAGCGGTGAAGTTGAACATGAGCCTGACCCGGTCGATGTTGAGAGTATTGGCAATTTACTGGAGGCGGCTCCAGTCTCTCGCGGCTCCGGAAGTCGTGAAGACAATGATTACGACATGGTGCAACATGTCGCGGCCCCCGATGTTCACACCGAAGACTCTGTTTTGGCCGAACTTCGTATGCGCGATGTCGACGCAGAAGCGGTGCGCAATGCTGAGTTGATTTTTCGCTTTTTAGACCCGCGCGGTTTTTTACCAGACGGCCTCGAAGAGGTGGCGGAAGTTTCGCATAAGCCCTTGCAAGAACTGCATACGGCTTTGGATTTGGTCCGTGAAGTTTCGCATCCAGCGATTGGCGCAAAGGATTTAGCCGAGTGTTTCCTGCTGCAGTTAGATGCCTTGGAACTGGTTGAGGATTTTGGCGAGGACCATTACATCGCGCGCAAGATTCTGGTGGATTATTTCGATGATCTACTTGCCAACCGCATCCCGCAGATTGCCAAGGCGGAAGATTTAAGTTTAGAAGATGTACGCCATGCGATTGAAATTCTGGCGCTCTTTGATTCGCGCCCCTTGGGTGAGTTTGAGGCCGATTACAACCGCTTGATTCACCCAGACGTCCTAGTCACGGAAGACGGACACGGAAGCTTCAAAGTACGCCTGGTGCGCGATGGCATGCCGGAAGTGCACTTATCGCGCAGCGCCCAAGAAGCGCTTGATCAAGCCAAAGGCGACAAACGCTTGCATGCTTTCCTGTTGAAAAAAATTGAGAAAGCGCGCTGGTTTCTCGATGCGGTCAACCAACGTCGCCAAACCCTTATGCGCATCTCCGAGGAGCTCGTGACCCGACAGCGTGATTTCCTCGCCTATGGACCAGAACGCATGGCACCTCTGAAGATGCAGGAAGTCGCCGACGTGATCGGTGTGCATATCAGCACCGTGTCACGTGCTATCCGCGGCAAGCATGCGCAAACGCCCCAGGGCATCTTGGCGCTGAAAAGCTTCTTCTCGGGTGGCCAATCCACTGCCAAGGGCGGCGCCCGGTCACGCGTCGCCATCCAGGAACGAATTAAGGAAATCGTGGGTGCCGAAGACAAAGCCCACCCCCTCTCCGATGAGGAAATTGTTGGCATCCTCCGCGAACGCGATGGCACCAAAGTCGCGCGGCGCACAGTGACCAAATACCGGCAGGCCATGGAGATTCCATCCAGCACCATGCGCCGATCCTATGGCTAGCTAAACGGCTGCTAGACTGTGCAACTTCCAATCGGAAACTGCTGACATGCCAACCATCAAAGCCAACCAAGTCCGCAAGGGCAATGTTCTCGTCCTCGACGGCTCCCTTTGGGTCGTAACTGCCTACGAATTCCGCAAGCCGGGCAAAGGCGGTTCCTTCAACCAAATCAAGTGCAAGCACCATCAAACGGGGCAGCAAAAAGCGATGCGGATGACTTCCGACGAAACGCTCGAGCGCGCACACCTTGACCGGCGCAAAGCCACCTTCTCCTATATGGAAGGCGAGTCCTATGTTTTCATGGACGATGAAAACTTTGAACAGTATTTCCTCGGCGCCGCACTGGTCGAAGAATCGATGAAGTTTGTGCGTGAGAATCAGTCCATTTCACTCACCTTCTTTGAAGAAACTGCCATCTCGATTGATCTACCCGCTGCTGTGGTTTTGGTAGTCAAGGAAGCGGAAGCCTCTGCGAAAGGCGACACCGTAACCTCAGAGAAAAAAGGCGCGGTTACGGAAACTGGGCTAGAACTTAAAGTCCCTGGCTACATCACCGCTGGCGAGTTCATCAAGGTCAACACCGAAACGGGTGAGTTCCTTTCTCGTGCTAAGGAAGAGGATTTAGGTTAGGCCTAATCCACAATTGAAAACAGCCCGCAGGATTCCGTTCCTGCGGGCTGTTCTAAATTACTTTTTTGGCTTGCGACTCGACTTCGCTTTCTTTTTGGAAGAGGGCTTCTTGCTCCGAGTTTCAATGCGTTTTCCAGCATGAATCCTTGACGCTTGTTTTTTTGCGCGCGCAATCTGACGTTTCCATTCCGGGCGAATACCCGACCCTTCCTCCAAGGCTTTCTGGATGACCATCGCTGCTTCTTGCGGATCATCGGTGAGGTAGAACATGTCAGGGTCTCCCGGAGAAATGGTTCCTTCCGCAACCATGGTGCGCTTGATCCAACGCACTAATCCACCCCAATAATCTTTACCCATCAGCACGATGGGGAAGTCTTTCATCTTACGGGTTTGAATCAAGGTGAGCGCTTCAAAGAACTCGTCCATGGTTCCGAAACCACCGGGCAACACCACGTATCCGAGAGCGTATTTCGCAAAGCAAACCTTACGCGCGAAGAAGTACTTAAAGTTAAGCTCAACATCTTGGTAAGGGTTCGGATCCTGCTCCATCGGCAAATCGATGTTCAGGCCAACCGACTGCCCCCCCGCTTCTTGGGCACCCTTATTGGCAGCCTCCATAGCGCCTGGACCACCGCCAGTAATAACGGTGTATCCACGCCGCGCCAATGCAGCAGCAACCTCAACTCCCATTTTGTAGTGTGGGTCACTCGGCTTGGTACGTGCAGAGCCGAAAATGGAGATGCCTGGACCAACCTCGCGCATAACGTCGAAGCCCTCCACAAACTCGCCCATAATCTTGAAAACCATCCACGGATCGCTTCCTCCTTTCGACTGGAGCTCTTCCAGTGCTTTTTCGTATCGTTTGTCATTCATGTTGGCGTTAGCATAACTCCAATGGCACCCCGACCTACAGTCTTTTTAGATCGCGACGGCACCCTGCTGCGCGAGGTGCCCTATTTATCGTCCTCAGCACAGACCGAGCTGTTGCCTGGGGTGGCGCAGGCCCTGGCCACCTTGCATCAGCACGGATTGCAATTAATCGTGGTTAGCAACCAATCGGGCATTGCACGCGGACTCCTCGATGTTGGCGATCTCATGGCCATTCAGTCACGCATGGACGACCTGCTTGAGCCGGTCGGGGCCCGCATCGACGCCTATTACCACTGTCCGCATCATCCTGCGGTCGGAGTGGCCCCGGAGCGCAGGCGCTGTAGGTGTCGCAAACCCTTGGCTGGCCTCTTAGATCGCGCTGCAGAGAGCTTTGAGATTGAATGGGAGCGCAGCGTAGGAGTTGGGGACGATGTCCGCGATTTACAGTGTTTCGCTGCGAAGAACTTGCCGTCGGTCCTCGTTGGTACGGGCAAGGGACGAGCGATGCGTCAGAAACTGGCTGAAGCGGGCAAAGAGCCAGATTTGTTCTGTGCACACCTTGCGGAAGCCGTGCCTTGGATTTTGCGCCACACGGTGGAGCGCGAGTCCAAAGTGTAATCCTCCTAAAGGAAGCTCCTAGAAAAGGTGAATCCTATGCGCCGTCCTGGTAGCATCGGGCACTGAATCATGGCGCAACGCGACATCCCCTCCACCATCTTGGTTTTCACTCCGGAATCGGATTCCGGCCTGGAAGCTGTGCTGGGTGGACTTTGTCCCCAAAGCCAAGTACAAATTCAGCCTTTCCGCCTAGAAAGCTGGCTCGAACAGTGTCGCACCCCGGACATCACCGGTGTCTTAGTAGACACAGACTCTTTGTCGTTGGCAGATTTACGCACCATTGGTGCAGGCCTTCCGACAAGCCATCGTCCATGGACTTTGCTGCTGGTCGGCGACCGTGGTTTAGCTGGCTTTGAACAACTCATTGACCTTCCACGGACCACTGTTTTGCCAAAACCGTGGACGCCCACTGGCCTCACGCAGTGCCTCCAAAGTCTGCAACAAGGCGCCGATACCAAGGGACAGTTCCCAGACGCCTTCTTGGGCGGCATGGTGGAGGGCTTGCGAGATCCGCTCACCAGCATTTCTGGCTACCTGCAACTCTTAGAAAGCCAGGACGATGACCGGATTGTTTCCTTGGTCACGCCTGCTTTAGAGGCCGCGACTCAAATCGCTGCACAGTTGGAGTTTCTCCATTTAGCCTCGACGGAATTGCAGCCTCACGTTGGACCGACTGATTTGCAAAACCTTGTCGATGAACTCGCCGAGTCTTGCCTTGACCAGGAAATCCTAGTGGAAGTCGAAGTGACTCCAGGTCTCTCGGTCGACGCCGATGGGCGTTACTTGCGTGCAGCCATGCGCACCGGACTCCTTCTGCTACAACGCTTTGGCCCGGGAGGTCCCTTGCGTTTGGTATCGGAAAGAAAGGAAGGCAAGGTTCGCCTCATGTGGCAAATGGACAAACCAGCGGAACTCGCAAACCGTCCTCTCCCTCCACCGCCTTATCTGGAAGACCTCTTTGGACGCTTAGCGCGTCGAGTTCCAGCATCGGTGGTTAGTGAGCACGTAGAAGGCACGATTCCACAGGTCATCGGCCTGAGCTGGGAATAAAACCGGGGTGGCCCCTAGGCTAGCTAATTACGTTGCCGACCCAGCCGTAGTACAACGACATGTGGTACAGCAACAACAACTGATAGAAGCACAGGGCAATGGCCACGCCAATGCGCGAGTTGCGAAAGTTGTTCAGAATGCAGAACACCATGGCACCCAAACCAACGCCAACTGCTTTCACGCCAATGAAAGTCCCCATGCCCGCGTAAAGCAAGCGCACTGCAACCGGATTGGCTTCTTCGCCTCCACGCTGCAAGTAAATCAAGGTGAAGTGGGCATCGAGAAGATTCAACACCAAGAACAGGGTGAGCATGATCCAGGTCCACAGAGGGTATCGGTCAATAAACACCTCGCGGTTTTCGCCAGGACGACGTCCACCGGTTTTGCGCTGCCCCCCTACGAAGGAAAACTTCGAAAGAAAAGGAGTTGGCTTCGAGCGACGATCCGGTCCGCGATACGGTTCGGAGCTTACGCCTGCCTGTTTGACATCTTCGGCTTCTTCGACTTCGGGCACTAGTGAGTACTGGTTAGGCGCAGCATGGTGGCTACGGTTAGGAAAGCAATGGTGACGTCGAGGAAAACGGATTGATTCTCAATGTAATACAAATCGTAGTCTACGTTCTCATGGATTGGAGCTTTGCGCGCTTCCGACACTTGCCACAAACCTGTGATGCCCGGCTTGACATCGAGGCGCAACATTTGCGTTTCGTTATAGCGTTCGACGATAAACGGCATCTCTGGGCGTGGGCCAACGATGGACATCTGGCCAATCAGGACATTCCAGAGTTGCGGGACTTCGTCGAGGGATGATTTACGCAAGAATCGTCCAATGCGAGTGACACGTGGATCACTGGCGGATTGCGGAGTGACAGCATCACCGCACATATCGGCGAACATGGTGCGAAACTTGACCATACGGAAGGACCGGTTGTTGGCACCTTGCCGGATCTGAGTGAAGAACACTGGTCCGGGAGATTCTCGCTTAATGAGCAAAACCACAAGAAGGGTAATCGGCAGGGTCACCAGAAGAATGGATGCAGAAACCATGACATCGCCGGTGCGCTTGACGAAGTTGTAAACCGGGCGTCCGCGCAAGGGTACTGGGGTGATCAATGGCAACGAATCAATCGACTCCACGGTAAAGCGACGCGAGAAGAAGTGATACAAACGCGGCACCACTTGATACTGAATACCGAAGTTGTCCAGCTTCTTACACAATCCAACCAGACGGTCTTCATCGAACTCTGGCTTGGCAATAAGAATCCGGCGTAAATCATGCGCGTCGCGCAAGTGATCCAACTCATCTTCATGACCGAGAATGGGATACCCATTCACTATTCCTTCGCGCTCATTCTCTCGAGATTCTACGAATCCAACAAATAGATAACCCAAGGTTGGGAACAGCCGTAACTTTTGCTGCAAGCGCAGAGCCATTGGCCCAGTGCCGAAAATCGCCACGTTCGTGTTTCCGATTCCACGAGCATAGAACTCAGACAACACCCGGAACATGATGGCACGCCCCAACATGGAGAACAGGAAGATGAAGAAGAACAGAGTTATGTAAAGGACTCGCGAATAGTTATCGGAGTTTTCAAGCCGCAGCAACTCATAGGGATAGCGTGCTAAGTTGTAAATCCAATGATCTGGAGTGCGCGAAAACTCAACCTCTCGCAGCAAAAAGACTGCCGTGGAAGTGAGCAAGAAGGACATAAGGGTCGCCTTAAACAACCCTCGGTATTCCTCTACGTTCAGAATGGATTTTTGCCCTTGATAGAGACCGAATAACCAGAAGCAGGACAAAACGATGC
>Ga0316209_1000479_pt1 | contig 69297 bp, 63 predicted proteins | sample 6monopyrite_MG_FD_204945 | JGI IMG/M metagenome (GOLD analysis project Ga0316209, IMG submission 204945) | Microbial mat bacterial communities from mineral coupon in-situ incubated in ocean water Damariscotta River, Maine, United States -... | ecosystem: Environmental > Aquatic > Marine >... | reverse complement strand
AACCGTCAAAGCAAATGCTAGAGGCTATCGCTCATTCAATGGTTTCAGAAACAGCATACTTTTTTATTGTGGTGGCCTGAATATGGTACCGTGAATGTTACACAGATCTACGAAGAGCCATCTTTTTCAAGCGTTTTCTCAATTTCACTTTCAATATAGGCAAGTATTTCTTCGGGTAAAGGTGGCTCTTCTTCAGAATTTCCTAGCATACCTTGAGAGAACCCCTGTAGATTCCAAGGGGCTTTCGTTATATCAATGAATCGCTGTCTAATGTTTTTATTCATTTCACTTTCAACCGTAATTCATCCAGATAATCAGCCCACCGCTGCATCATCTCAGTACGCTGTTTTAGGTAGGTAGTGCGGTTGTAGGCACGTCCATTGGCGTCCTTCACCGCATGAGCCAACTGGCATTCAATCCACTCGATACGATACTCCAACACCTCATCCAGAATGGTTCTGGCCATTGCTCTAAAGCCATGAGGGGTCATGGTCTCGTTGTCGTAACCCATCGTGCGTAGAGCCGTTCTCACGCCGTTTTCACTGAGTGGGCGGCTTGCACCCCTCGCACTAGGGAAAACATAACGACCACGCCCCGTGAGTAATTGCTGTTCGTTAAGAATCGTTAATGCCTGCATACTCAGCGGGACAATGTGCGGCTCTTTCATCTTCATCTTGGTAGCGGATAGCTCCCATTGGTTGGCACCCCAATTGATATCCACCCACTCCATCTGCCTAAGTTCACCGGGACGGCAAAACAACAACGGAGAAAGAGCAAGCGCCGCTTTTACGGTGGCTGTTCCTTGAAACTCATCAATAGCCGTTAAGAGCTTGCCGACTTCATCGGGATTAGTAATCGATGGAAAGTGTTTCTTGGTGGGGGTAATTAAAACATCTCGCAAGTCTGCACTGGGGTCACGTTCTGCACGGCCGGTAGCAATCGCATAGCGGAATACTTGCCCCGCTGCTTGCTTTGCCCTGTGGGCGGTTTCAATAGCACCACGGCTCTCAATGCGCCGCAACGCTGCCAGTAATTCCGGCGGGGTAATGTCATTAATGGGATTCTTACCGATACGCGGAAATAGATCTTTTTCCAGTAGGCGCATGGTGCGTTTTTGGTGAGATTGAGATTTACCATTCATCTTGGTAGCAAACCACTCACGGGATACGTACTCAAAACTAATGGCGGCGGCTTCGTTACTTGCAGCCTTCTTTGTTTTCTTATCGATATTGGGATCAATACCGGCCTCTAGTAGCTCACGGGCTGCTTGATGTTTCTTGCGTGCTTGCTGTAGCGAGATGGCCGGAAATACCCCCAGTGCTAACAACTTTTCCTTGCCAGACAAACGGTACTTATAACGCCAATATTTAGCGCCGCTCTTCTTAACCAACAAGAACAGGCCAGCACTATCACCTAGCTTGTAATCCTTGTCCTTTGGCTTTGCCTGTTCAACCTGCTTTGCCGTTAACGCCATATCGTCTCCTTGGGGGTACCAAGGTTGTAGGCATCAAAGATACCCCCGCAAATACCCCCATAACGATCTGGACTTGGGGGTACTACCTTGGACTCAGTAAGACATAGTATAACCGACAAGTACCCGTAATATCAGGGCTTGCGGACGATTTTGGACTTATTGGGATGGGAAAGTGGTGGGCCGTGAAGGACTTGAACCTTCGACCAATGGATTAAAAGTCCACTGCTCTACCAACTGAGCTAACGGCCCATTTTTGGGAAATATACTATGGGTGCGATTCTAACAGAGACTTTGATCACATACAGAGGCTTTTCAGCCCTTCATGCCATCTGCGCCTCACTAGACAAGCGGTCGCCATTCTAACTGCTGGAAGCGCTTGTGACAATTATAATTTTACAATAATCATTAAGATAGATACGAAGTCGGATCTAACAGCTGTGCCTGCTCAAAACCGGCGATACGTAATCGACAGGCATCACACCGTCCACATGCTCGCCCTGCCTCATCCACAGCGTAACAGGAGACTGTCTGCCCGTAATCAATCCCTAACGCGGCCCCAGTCTGGATGATCTCAGCCTTGCTCAGCGCGATCAGCGGGGTGTGGATGTGCGTCTGCTGCCCTTGCACCCCGGCACGCGTGGCCAGATTGGCCATTTTAGCGAAGGCTTCAATAAATTCGGGACGACAATCGGGATAGCCGGAGTAATCAACCGCATTGACACCGATAAAGATATCCTGCGCGCCGAGCACTTCGGCCCAGCCAAGGGCGAGCGACAGGAAGACGGTATTGCGTGCGGGTACATAGGTGACCGGAATCCCCTCCGCCAGAGGGTCAGATTGATCGCCTTGTGGCACTGCTATGTTGGGATCCGTCAGCGCAGAGCCGCCGATAGTGCCGAGATCCAGACAAATGACTTTATGCGCCGTAACACCAGCCTGTGACGCGATTGAGGCCGCGGCGGCTAACTCAAAGTTATGGCGCTGGCCATAATCAAAACTCAGGGTATAGCAGTCGTACCCGGCCACCTGCGCCATCGCCAGTACGGTGGTGGAGTCAAGCCCACCGGAGAGCAGTACAACCGCCCGTGGTGATGAGTGTGGTAGATCAGATATCTTCATTGCTCAATTTTGCCGTGACGACGCTGGCTATCGTTATTTTCCAGGGACGTCGCCCCACAGAAATTTATGTAGCTGAATCTGCATGCGCACAGGCAGGCGGTCTTCAAGAATCCACTCGGCCAGCACTCGCCCTTCAAGGTCGTTATGTACCGCCTGAAAGAGCACTTCATACTGCGTAGGCAGATCATATTCGATCAGTTTCGCTTTGGCCCAGTCGTAATCTTCGCGCGAGCAGATGACAAATTTGATCTGATCACTATTCTGTAACCACTTAATATTTTCGTAGCGATTCTTCTGCTCTTCCCCGGAACCGGGCGTCTTCAGGTCCATTACTTTGATCACACGCGGATCTACCTTCGACACATCGAGTGCGCCACTGGTCTCTAGCGACACCTGATAACCGAGATCGCACAGACGTGACAAAAGTGGCAGCGCCCCTTTTTGTGCCAAAGGCTCACCGCCGGTCAGCGTAATATAGTGACACTCATAGCTAACAACACTGAACAACACTTCGTCGAGGCTCTTCCATTCACCACCTTCAAAGGCGTATTCACTATCGCAATAGCCACAACGCAACGGACAACCGGTGAGTCGAATAAAGACGGTAGGAATCCCCACAGTGCGTGACTCGCCCTGCAGAGAGTGAAAGATTTCGGTCACTCTCAGGCGCACGTCTGATGCTACCCCACTGCTTTTATTTTGTACTTCCGTTGCCATGCCTTGCGTGATGATTCCTGGTAAATTGCATGAGAAACCCTGCATATCAGGGGTTGATCAGGGGTAATCAGGAATGCAACTGACTAATGCCCTTCCAGTTTCATCCGGTGCAGACGGTTGTCGGCCAACTGAGCTGCGGTCGTCTTCGGAAAGCGCGTTACCAGACTGCCCAGCATCTGAGAGGCCGACTCCCACGCCTTTAATTCGTAATGGGTATAGCCTATTTTAAGCATCGCATCAGGTACTTTGGAGCTTTCCGGGTAACTGTTTAATACTTTCTGAAACTCTTCGATCGCCTCTGGATAACGACCTGACACGTAGTGCGCCTCGCCAATCCAGTACTGTGCGTTCCCCGAATACTGACTGCCTTGAAAGCGCGCCAGAAAACTCTGAAAGGATACAATCGCCTCATCGTAACGCCCTTCACGCAACACGTTTAACGCCTGCTGATAGGCCGACTGCTCTTTTAACGGATCAGACTCGACTGACGGTGCAGCGGCAGCAAGTGCGGGGCCACTGCCACCACCCACAGCAGGTAAAGCAGCGGGAGCCGGTACAGCCGGTGCTGCCACTGGCGGCGCCATCATCGCTGAAGGTGCCGCACGCTGACCTGACGGTTGAGGTGCCATACTTGTCATCGGTGCACCACTGCCCGCCTTTTCTAACGGCAAGATGCGGCGATCGATATCAAGATAGAGTTCACGCTGGCGCTGTTTAATGCCATCGAACTCATGCCGTTGCAGCTCCAGCTCACCGCGTATTGTCTGGACTTCAGACTGCAACTCATCAAGCCGTGTCAGCATCTCAATCAGCGCCTGATTATCTACCAGCCGCTCAAGTCGAGCCAGGCGCTGCTCGAGTGGCAATTGACGCTCAGAAAATGCGGGGGCTGGCGGGGGCGGGGGCGCCGTATTCATCGCCGATGATTCATGAATTGGCGGCAACCCGCCCTGCGCCATCGCCACAGAATGGGTACCAAACACCCCCACCATCGTTGTCAATACGGCAATCCCTAGCCGTTTGCTCCGCACTGCGTTCAATGTAGCTTATCCTTAACGCTGCTTAAGATAGATAATTTCAACGCGACGATTCAGTGACCATGCAGCATCATCATGGCCTATCGCGATAGGACGCTCTTCGCCAAAGCTCACCACTTCAAGCTGGTTACGTGAAGCACCCTGCAAACCAAAATGACGCGCAACAGAATTACCTCGACGTTCACCCAGACCGATGTTGTATTCACGTGAACCGCGTTCATCTGCGTGGCCTTCCAGCTTGACCATTGCACCGGGGTTATTCGCAAGATAGGTCGCATGCGCGGTAATCACATCATTAAACTCAGGCTTCACTTTGCTGCGATCAAAGTCAAAATAGATCACGCGTACGTTCAATAAATTTGAAGGGTCAGTATCGTCTAGCGAGAAGGCCTCAACACTGATATCACTATCATCGCTTAGCCCGATAATCTCAACCATACCGCCATCATCCATGCCCATATCATCAGCCATGCCACTGTTGTCGCCGTCACCAAACATGGAACTCTCTGCACCGCTATCCGCGCCACCCTGGCTATCATCAGAACTCCCTGTTGGCGCGCTGGCACAACCGACCAGAAACATAACAGGGACCATCAGGATCAGCGCCTTTTTGAGAATATTCATCAATCACTCCTAAAATTTATTAAATTACGTACTTCTACTCAATCACCGGTGATATGGAGACCAGACAGGCTCTCGGGCCTCACCCTCTTGTAATACCAATCGCTGACGCACCCGTCCATCAACGGATACTGCAGACAACACCCCTCTGTTCTGATGCTCAGTCGCATAAATGATCATGCTACCATTCGGCGCAAAACTTGGCGATTCATCCAGCACTGAATCGGTCAGCACCTGCATCGCGCCAGTTTGTAAATCCAACACCGCAATCCGGTAACGGTTACCGCTACCATGCACCATTCCCACCAGCTGTCCATCCGGTGAGAGCGTCGCACGCGCATTATACTCACCTTCAAACGTCAAACGTTTAATTTGTCGACCTCTCAGCGTCACCTGATAAAGCTGAGGCTTACCGCCTCTATCGGAGGTAAATACTATCGCATCTCCTCTCGGAGTCCAAACAGGTTCTGTATCAATTGCATAACTGGTGGTTAAACGGGTCAACTTTTTACTCAAAAGATCCATGACATAAATATCTGGGCTGCCCCCCTTGGAGAGCACCAGTGCAAGCTGGGTACCGTCCGGTGACCACGAAGGTGCACCATTAATCCCTTTAAACGAAGATATTTTTTCGCGCTGGCCGGAGCGGACATGCTGGGTATAGATCGCCGGCCGGCCGTTTTCAAAGGTAACATAAGCCAGTTTCTTGCCATCCGGCGACCACGAGGGCGACATCAGTGGATAAGAAGTATTTAGAATGGCACTGGGAGAGTGCCCATCTGCATCGGCCACCTGCAGTGAATAACGGGGCTTACCTGCGGCATCCTGCGCCTGCGTCACATAGGCGATCTGCGTATCAAATGCTCCGCGTTCACCCAGCAGCGCCTCATAGATAATATCGCTTATCTGATGTGCCGTCTTGCGTAAGTCGGTGGTACCACTGCGCGCATGAATAGTTTGACCAATAATCTGCTTTGCGCGAAACACATCAAAAAGGATGAACTGCACCTGATACTGGTTATCCTGCAGCACGCGCACACTCCCCACGACGAGACTTTCGACCCCCAGACTGCTCCAGTTCTGAAAGTTTACCTTCGCTGGGTCACGCGGCTTCGCCAGCATGTCACGCTCCGGCAGCGGTGAAAAACGGCCGCTGCGATGCAGATCAGTGGTGATAATCGCGCCAATATCCAGCGGTGCCGCTGCCGACATCGACCCTTCCCAGCTAAAGGGCACCACCGCAATCGGCATCGCCCCTTTGACTCCCTGGGTGATCTCAATCGTCAACGCGGCCTGAGCATTCCCCCCCAGACAGACCATCAACAGCAATAAACTTCGCAAGATAACGTTCAATGGCTAACCCTCAGGATCAAAAATAAATTCCAGTTCACGGAAACGATCAAATAGCGCGCGATCCGCAGGTAATGGCAGTGGTGATGCCTTCAGCACAGCCGTTTCGACTGAACGATCAAACACCGCATTGCCACTCCCTTTGATCACACGCACATCAAGCACGTCACCCCCGGGAATTATACGTACCCGTACAGTACAAGCCAGTCCTGCCACTGAACCGGCGGGACGCAACCAGTTGCGATTGACTTTCTGGCGAATAATTTCGACATGTTGATCAACGATCGATTGATACTCGCGTTCACGTGCGGCATCCAGATGACGCTGCTCTTCGGCCAACTGCTCCTGGCGGATGCGCGCCTCTTCCTGACGTATGCGCTCCAGCTCCTGCTGTTTTTTACGTTCTTCAGCCTGACGGATGCGCGCCTCTGCCTCACGCGCCTGTTTCTCTTTCAGCGCGGCCTCTTCTGCCTTGAGCTTTTCCAGCTGTGCCTGCTTCTGTGCTTTAATACGCTTCTCTTCGGCGATCCGCTTGTTTTTGGCATCGAGCTGTTTCTTCTCTTCCACCTTACGCTGCTGATCAGCCGATTTACGTTTATCTTCTTCGCTCTTACGCTTCTGTTCTTCGGCTTTCAATTTCTGCCGCTCCGCCTCGCGCTGCTTTTTCAGCTCCGCCAGTCGCTGTTCTTCTTTCTGACTCGCCTTTTTGGCATCATCAAGCTTTTTCTGTTCCGCCTCAGCCTGCTCTTTCTTTTTTTCATCGGCAAGACGCAACTTTTCAATCTCAGCCTTTATTTTAGACTCATCAATCATCGTCGCCTGAATCACATGCGGCACCGGTTTAGGTTTCGCCTGCCACTCAAGACTCAACACAATTACCGCGACAAAGATCACATGCACTAAAATCGAATAGAGCATGAAACGCGGCGAGTCCACTACGCGTTTAAAGAGTGAGTCGTCCACGATCACCAGATTCTTTTTGGCGTTCAAGCAGCGCTACCCATCCGTTGTACAGCGGCACTATTCATCCAGCGCCTCAGTCACCAGCCCGACACTCGGCGCGCCCGCCTTCTGCAGCAGCGCCATCGCCGTGATCACCGCACCATAATTGACGGAAGCGTCGCCTCGCACCAGTACCGGGGTGCCCGGTTTATATTTCAGTACCGCGGCCACGCGCTGCACCAGCAGGTCATGATCGATCCCCTGCTTCGGGTCTTCACCCACATTCAGATAGTAGAAACCATCGGCATCGACCGACACGATCAACGGCTCTGTCTCGCTCTGCTGCACCGGCTCGGCACTCGCCTGCGGCAGATCGACTTTGACCCCCTGCGTCATCAGCGGTGCAGTCACCATAAAGATGATCAACAGCACCAGCATCACGTCGATATAGGGCACGACATTGATCTCGGACATCGGCCGTTTACGGACCCGCCTGGTATTAGCCATATGCCCTCAGCGTCGTCAATCGTGTTTCATACATGCCGGTCACGCTCTAGCTGTGCGCCTGACGATGCAAAATCGACGAAAATTCTTCGAGAAAATTGTCGTAGCGGCTCACCAGACGGTCGACATCACTGACATAACGGTTATAGGCCACCACCGCTGGAATCGCGGCAAATAGCCCCATCGCGGTCGCAATCAGCGCCTCTGCGATGCCGGGCGCGACCATCGCGAGGGTCGCCTGATTGGCGTTACCGAGGGCGCGGAAAGAGTTCATAATCCCCCATACGGTGCCAAACAGGCCGACATAAGGGCTGGTCGAACCAACAGTGGCGAGAAATGGCAGATGGCTCTCGAGTTGATCAATCTCACGATTCATCACTACCCGCATCGCCCGCTGAGTGCCTTCTAAAACTTCACGCGGCTCAATCCCTTCTTGCTGATGAAGACGTACAAAGGTACGAAAACCGGCCTCAAAGATCACCGACGCCCCTTTCATCTCACCCGGTTTTGTGGTCACCTGCTTATGCAGTTCATCCATGCTGATACCGGACCAGAAACGGGACTCGAATGCATCCACCGCCTGTTTGGCGCGTTTGATCTCGTTGCGCTTGCGGAAGATCAATGCCCATGATGCGAGCGAAATCAACAGCAGCAGCAGCATCACCATCTGTACGAGAAAACTCGCGCCGGTAATCAGGTGTACCAACGACATATCTGCAGTCACAAGGGGTCTCCGTCAATAGATATTCTGGAAAAACAGGAGGGAAGCGGAATCTTCGCGCTCAGAAAAGCGAGCGCGCTACTATGCAAATCATCTGTTTTAAGCAGCACAGTTCTGTGAAACATATGGGGTTGTATCATACCGCGATATTTTCAGAAAGACGAGAACGATGTAGTGCAAAGAGTGTGACAAAGATCGCAATGGTCATATTCATCGTGACTACTGCCCGTCAAATACTTCCAGCACCTGTGTGCTCTCTTCGCGTGCCGGCGGCGTCAGGCCAAAGTGTTGATAGGCGTGGCGCGTTGCCAGCCGCCCACGGGTGGTGCGCATAATAAACCCCTGCTGAATCAGAAATGGCTCCAGTACATCTTCAATGGTGCCACGCTCTTCGCCGATCGCAGCGGCCAGGCTATCGACCCCCACGGGGCCGCCATCGAATTTCTCGATGATCGCCATTAACAGGCGGCGATCCATCACATCAAAACCGCACGGGTCGACATTGAGCATCGTCAACGCAAGGTCAGCGACCTCGGCGGTGACGCGGCCGTCGGCCTTTACTTCGGCATAGTCGCGCACTCGGCGCAGCAGTCGATTGGCGATACGCGGCGTGCCACGCGAACGGCGTGCAATTTCCCTCGCACCTTCCGGGGCCATCTCCATGCCGATAATCTGTGCGGAGCGGGTCACGATGGAGCAGAGATCTTCGATGCTGTAAAACTCGAGACGCTGCACGATGCCAAAGCGGTCGCGCAGCGGCGCGGTCAACAGGCCTGCGCGGGTGGTGGCACCGACCAGTGTAAATGGCGGCAGGTCGAGTTTGATCGAGCGCGCCGCCGGCCCTTCACCAATCATAATATCGAGCTGGTAGTCTTCCAGCGCGGGGTAGAGCACCTCTTCGACCACCGGACTGAGGCGATGAATCTCATCGATAAAAAGGACATCGCGCGGTTCCAGATTGGTCAGCAGTGCGGCGAGATCACCGGGGCGCTCCAGCACCGGCCCGGAGGTGTGGCGCAGATTGACGCCGACCTCGTTGGCGATAATATTGGCGAGCGTGGTCTTGCCCAGTCCCGGCGGGCCAAAGATCAACGTGTGATCGAGTGCCTCGTTGCGCCGTCGCGCCGCTTCGATGAAGATCTCCATCTGCTCACACACCGCGGGCTGGCCCACATAGTCCGCCAGTTTTGTCGGGCGAATAGCGCGATCGATCGCCTCGTCATCAACGCCTTGCGCACTGCCACTGATCATGCGATCGGTCTCAATCATCGTCGCGCTACACCCATCATTTAATTACCGTTGCCTGCAGCGCAGCGCGAATAATTTCCTCGCTGCCCAGCCCTTCATGCTTGATTGAGCGTACCATGCGACTCGCCTCCGGCGCCTTATATCCGAGCGCCACCAGCGCACTGACCGCATCGCCTACGGCATCTTTGCGTAGCGGACTCGCGCCAGCCGCCTCAATGGTAGTGACACCTGATGCGCCAGCGGCCATCTGCTTATCAATACGATCACGCATCTCGATGATCAAACGCTCGGCGGTCTTTTTGCCGACGCCGGGCAGTCGCGTCAACGTCACACTATCGCCCTCGCGAATACAGCAGGCAAAGTCATCGATCGACATGCCGGAGAGGATTGTCAACGCCATCTTCGCGCCCACCCCATTCACGCGGATCAGACTACGAAACATCGCGCGTTCCGCCTCCGAGGCAAAACCGTAGAGTAGCTGCGCATCTTCGCGCACCACCAGATGGGTATATAAAGTGATCTCGCTATTTTCTAGCGGCAATGAATAGAAGGTACTCATCGTCGCCTCGACCTCATAACCGACGCCGTTGACATCGATCAACAGCTGCGGTGCCTGTTTCCACACCACCTGCCCGCGCAGACGTCCGATCATCGTGCCGTCACTTCGCGTGCTTGCTGCTTCGCTGCCAGGTAATCCAGTGACTGGCGGGTATTGCTATGGCACAGCGCACAGGCCAGTGCATCGGCGGCATCTGACTGTGGTGTTTCCGAGAGCTTCAATAGTGCAGTGATCATATGTTGTACCTGCGCCTTATCGGCATGACCACGCCCCACCACGGCCTGCTTGATCTGCGTCGCGCTGTATTCATGTACATCGATCGACTGCGTGACCACCGCACAGATCGCAGCCCCACGGGCCTGCCCCAGTTTTAGCGCTGAAGCGACGTTGCGTTGCATAAAGACATTCTCGATCGCCATTTCATCCGGTCGATAATGACCAACGACTTCATAAATACCTTCATAGATCGTCTTTAAGCGCTCTGGCAGTGAGCCGTCTGCGGTGCGTACACAACCACTCGCTACATAGACCACACGACTGCCCGTCACATCGATTACGCCAAAGCCCGTCACACGGGAACCGGGATCAATCCCAAGAATACGTGTCATACGGTGATCACCCGCATGACCGACATGTCCGACATGACAGGGGGCAATAACAAATCAGATTGAATGGTCAAAGCTGCGCCATGACCTCTTCCGAAACATCTGCATTGGAATAGACATTCTGTACGTCATCCAGATCTTCCAGCATGCCAATCAACCCCAACATCTGCTCTGCCCCTTCAAGGTCCAGTTCGACACTGGTGGTGGCCTGCATGGTCACCTCTGAATGTTCGGGCTTAAAACCGGCCTCGACCATCGCCTCTTTCACATCAAGAAATTCTTCGGGGGTGGTCTGCACATCCACCGAACCGTCGTCATTGTTCACAATATCTTCAGCGCCTGCCTCTAGCGCCGCCTCCATCACCGCATCTTCGTCACAGCCAACGGGGTAACTGAGAATACCGAGTTTAGTAAACAGATAGGCCACAGAGCCGTCGGTGCCAAGATTGCCACCACACTTGGTAAAGGCGTGGCGCACCTCTGCCACGGTGCGGTTACGATTATCGGTCAGGCAATCGACCATCACCGCCAGGCCATTCGGGCCGTAGCCCTCGTAGCGAATCTCTGCGTAATCATCGCCATCGGTTGCACCACTGCCGCGTTTAACCGCGCGCTCAATGGTGTCTTTAGTCATATTGCCGCTCAGCGCCTTATCGATCGCCGCACGCAACCGCGGATTAGAAGTGACATCGCCGCCGCCCATCCGCGCTGCAACGGTTATTTCCCTGATTAACTTGGTAAATAACTTCCCTCGTTTGGCATCCTGAGCACCCTTGCGGTGCTGGATATTCGCCCACTTACTATGACCTGCCATATGCCCTCTCACAAAACTGATTTTGTGACAGTCTAACATCCTGTCGCGTTTGAATTAAATGGGCGGGGCATCTGGCACAGGAAAATGTTCTCAGAGCACCCCTATCTGCGCATATGGGTTGTGCCGTCGATTACGACTGACTATCAACAAAATAGCTTGCCACATCAAAATAGCCTCAAAGCAGATGACGCCACAAAAAATAGGGGGTTTACTTGATGGCACAGGCCACATCCAAAAAATGGGCCATGCCTATTTAGGAGTTGAAAGCAGTATTGAATCGCTTTATGGGTGAGTTTTCAGGCGGTTTAGCGGAGTATATTTAAAACTAGCGCTTAAACGGAAATATTTACAGGGTCAACAATGGCCACTATCATTTATGGCGCTTCATTCTATAATTCCAAAAAAGAAGCCATTGGCTCCTTTTTGGAATTTAGCGAGTAGTTCTTAAATACTAAACTGAAAATGAGGATCCACAACCACAGGTAGTGGTGGCATTTGGATTACGAATCACAAACTGCGCACCCTCAATGCTCTCACTGTAATCGATCTCAGCACCGGTCAGATACTGAAAGCTCATAGGATCCACCAGCAGCGTCACACCAGCATTCTCAATTTCGGTGTCGCCTTCATTCACGTCCTCATCGAAAGTGAAGCCGTACTGAAAACCAGAACAGCCACCGCCAGAGATAAAGACGCGTAACTTCAGCGCATCGTTACCCTCTTCTTCAATCAGACTCTTTACCTTTGCCGCAGCATTATCGGTAAACTTCAACGAAGGGGGCGGTGGGGGCAGATCTAAAGATACAGCACTCATTTTATTCAATCCTTAACACGTATAAATTGTAAACAATCGTCTCATACCATACTTTTTTAGTCAAGTATATAAAATGTACTTAAGATCCCGCTTCAGAGACCAGCTCACGCACCTCTGAAGCCGCGGTCGCATCGCGCTCTTTCGCTGGCTCTTCGATATGCACCAGACTGCCGTTTACCTCGGCCCCCATCGACATCTCAATACGATTGTAATAGACATTTCCCGTGACACGCGCATGAGGCGCTAATTCAGCGGTCTCATGCACATGAATATCACCGATGACCACGCCGTTGACCACGATATAGGGCACACGGATATCCCCTTCAATCAGGCCGTGCTCACTGAGCACCAGCACCGCAGGCCCACTCTCGTCGGCGATCACGCTGCCTTTAATCTTACCATCTACGTGCAGGCCACCACTGAAGACCACGTCACCACGCAGTTCTGTCTGCTGTCCAATCAGAGTATCGACCTTCTCTGGCTTCTGTTTTCCACCGCCCCACATAACGCTCTCCTTCTAAAATTCGTCTGTTGCTCAGCTCGTCAGTTCAGACCAGCTGTAAATTCGCTCTATCGACTTCGACTTCTTACCACTCGAACTCGCCTTTACTTTTATTCTTAACGGCACAAATCCTTCCGGCAATACAATATCGCCATCCATTTCCTGAAAGTATTTAAAACGGAACAGCTCGCCCTCCCCGCCACTTTTAGAGAACTTAGCATGCGTCAGCTCTACCTGCACATCATCCTGTAAGCCTGTTAGCCTCAAATGAACCCGGCCCTTAATCACCCGATTACTCTTTTCCAGCTGATTCAGGATCAGGCGATAACGAAAATTACGCTCTCCGCCATTATCTTCAAGTCTGAAACTAAGAATTTGCAAGCCGCGCACCTGATCTGAAGATCCGACGATGCCGCGATAAAAAATCACCTGTTCTTTTAGTTCCAGCAACTCATTTTGCTGCTCTTTCAGTGCTTCATCGACCTGATCATAGGCATGACGGTCGATCTCACGCGCCCGCTCATGAATCGCCTTCTGTGCCCGCAATGTCGCCGCCTCACCCTCCAGTTGCTCAATACGGTCTCGCAGGCGGTCTCGCTCCTGACTTGCCACGGCACTTTCAAAGCCCGCACGGCTGCGGCCATAGTCATACAGCCACCAACCGCTCGCCAGCAGTACCACCACGATCACAAAATACCATAACGATTTTTTAAGTGGATGATGATGCCTAACCACGACATGCTTTGATCTTTTTACTGCCACCAATCAATGATCCCTGTTGTTCAACTCAGCGCTTCTTTGCACAACGCTATGGCATCAATGCAACCGCATTCAGTCCGGCACGCTCATCAAACCCAAACATAATATTCATATTCTGTAGTGCCTGTCCGGCGGCACCCTTGACTAAATTGTCGATCACCGACAGCACCACCACCACATCCTGCCCCTGTGGCCGCAGCACCGCAATACGGCACATATTACTCCCCTTTACCGAACGGGTTTCAGGAAAGGTGCCTGCGGGCAGTACATCGACAAACGGCTCATCCTGATAACGCGCTTCAAACATACCCTGTAGATCGGCCGCATGATCACCCACGTGAGCATAGAGTGTCGCGTGAATACCCCGGATCATCGGCGTTAAATGGGGCACAAAGGTGAGGCCCACTGCATCCTTCGCGGCAATCGCCAACCCCTGCTGCACCTCGGGAAGATGACGATGGCCATCGACCGCATAGGCGCGCATGCTCTCCGTCGCTTCACACAACAACGTGCCAACCGCAGCCTGACGCCCAGCGCCGCTCACCCCGGATTTTACATCAGCGATCAGGTTATTCGTCGCTGCCACACCGTTTTCGATCAGCGGCAAAAAACCCAGATGAACCGCGGTTGGGTAACAACCCGGATTCGCAACCAGCCGCGCAGTGCGCGTCGCGTCACGATTTACCTCGGGCAATCCATACACCGCTTCTTCCAGTAATTCAGGACAGGCGTGCTCCATGCCGTACCACTGCTGCCACAACGCCGCATCTTTGAGCCGAAAGTCGGCCGCCAGATCGATCACCCGTACACCAGCTTCCAGCAGCACAGGTACCATCTTCATCGCCGTGCCATTCGGCGTCGCAAAAAAGACCACATCGGCCGCGGCCAACGTTTCCACCGCAGGCTCACTGAAGGCAATATCGAGATGACCGCGCAAGTTCGGATACATATCCGCCACCGGCGTGCCCGCTTCGGAACGAGAAGTGACCGCGACGATCGCAACATGAGGATGATTCACCAGCAGACGTAGCAACTCGACCCCGGTATAACCGGTACCGCCGACCACTGCTACTTTAATCTGTTTGCTACTCATGACCTGTCCTGCTTAAGTTATAGGGAAATAAAAGAGGCATGATACGCGATGCAGGCGATAGAAAAAACCAACGCTTGTCACAAATAAATTATCGACTACTGCAGCGCGTCACTATCCGGCACAAAGACCCGCATGACATAAGCGGCCACGGCTTCAATCTCTTCAGCGTTTAACACCCCGCCCCATGCTGGCATGGTAGTACCGGGCAGCCCTACGGCGATCACATCAGTCAGGCGCTGTTGTGTCATCCCGGCCATCGCCTCGGCATCCGTAAGGTCACGCGGATGCGGCTGCAGGAAACTGCCGACCCAGTTGCGCCCGGTCGCCGTCGCCCCGTGACAGAAGGCACAGTTGGCCTGAAAAATCTGTTCGCCGCGCTGCTGTTGGGGTGACAGCCCTTCAACCGCAGGCGCAATTTCGTGCCGCGCAAATGGCGTTGCCGATGAAACGGCATCAACCTCCGACACGGCTAAATCATCACCCGGCAGATAACCCCCGCGCGGATACGACACGGCACGCGGGTCCCACCACTGCCCTTCTTCCTCCACCCGCGAACGGTCATGACAGGTAATACAGGCCGTCAGAAACAGTTGTCGACCCTCACGCTGCGCCGCGGTTAACTGCGGCAACGGCGTATCGAGTGCAATCTCCCCCGTTGCAAACGGAAACGCGGGCGCGTAACGTTCGTGGTCTTCCCAGCCATTTTCCAACGTGTGGTAACGGGTATTGATGCCATCGCCGGCAATAAAGACACGCCGCACATAATCGACCACTGCTTCAATCTCAGCGCCACTCAATACCGATGCAAAGGCCATCATCGCAGAGCCTTCGCGCCCTTGTGTGACCGACTTAATCATCGCCTCTCGCGAGATATCGGTCAGCGTTAACGCGGTAAAATTACGCGGCTTTGGGTCCAGATAGGTCGCGGCCAGCGTCTTGGCATTACCGCTGTAGCCGTGGCAAAAGTAACAATGATTATTGTAGATATGACGGCCCAGTGGCTGCCCATCCAGCGCTCCGTCCTGTGTGTCAATCGGCGCGCCACTCGACGGTACCAATCCGGGCGGCGTGATTACTCCGTCGTCAACTCGCTCGATGTGGTCACTTTTTTTTTCTGCTGAATAAAAGTCTGAAAGACAAACTCAGTCACATCGGCAATCTGTTGATTATCGAGCACCTTGCCCCACGCCGGCATCACCGTACCGGGCAGCCCCATCGATATGGCACGAAACAGCGTTGGACGATTGAGTGTCTTGCGCGCGCGCTCGCCAAGAAAATTACGCGGACGCGGCGTAATAAACGATGAACGTGGCCCGTTGCCATCGCCGCGCACCCCGTGACAGGTAAAGCAGTTGTTCATAAAAAACTCACGTCCGGCAGCTACATCTCCCACCAGTCCATGCGGTAACTGTAGTGTCATGTCAGACTCCACTAGCGACGACGGTGACAGCTGATGACTCGCCGGTGGCTGTGGTTGATTGGCGGCCAGCGGCATCGCACCCGCCGTGGCATCGCCACCCGGGTGATTGCGCACATGCGGTGCAGCGGCGTGCGGATTAGTCGCGGCATCGGTGGTGTCTGCATCCTCTGGCACTGCAACGCCTGCGACGCGCATAAAGCCACCGCGAATGTAATCGACTACGGTTTCAATCTCGGTTGACGATAGCCGCGCACTAAACGGCATCATCGCGGTACCTGTGCGGCCATAGGTCACGGACGTAATCATGCGCTCGCGGCTCAGATATTCTTGCGCTTCGGCAGTAGTGAAATCACGCGGCGGCGGATTGAGCCCGGCTTTGGTCCAGGTTGAGCCATTCCCTTTATCGCCGTGACAGGCCGAACAGTGGCGTTTGTAGATTTGACGGCCGGTGCGGCCACTGCGGAACAATGCAACATTCGGGGTCGATGCGACGGCATGAATCGGCGCATCATTTGCCAATGCCGCCTTTACCAGTGACGCGTCTTTCAACCCCATATTTTTCAATGGCGGTTCACGCATAAACGTCTCGCGTACATAATCAACCACGCCAGCGATCTGCACCTCACTCAGACGCCCCTGCCAACCCACCATCGCAGTGCCGGGGCGACCGAAGGTCACCGATGTAATCATCCGCTCGCGGCCCAACTCCTGCCACGCGGCCGCAGTGGTAAAATTACGCGGCGGTGGGCGCAAGCCGTTTTGAGCTCGACTCTTGCCATCGCCTTTATCCCCGTGGCAGGCCGAACAGTTTTGACGATACAGCGGCGCGTATTCCGCGGCCTGCGACAATACAGCAGGGGGTGCTGACGCTGTTGCCACTACCACATCACCGGATACGGTCATCCCCGGCATCGCCTGTACCGTTGCCACAGAACAGAGTACTGAAACCAGCAGCCCCCATATTAATCGCGGATAAATCACGTAAAATTCCCGTCCATTGATGCTCTCATTCATAACACCCTATTGTGACGCAAAACAAATAGTTGCGCCACGCCATTGATAGCTTTATTCTTGGCCATTAAATAAGCAGTCAGTCTGCAAAAAATAGACGTAGTGCAACCGGGGGAATCCTGAGCAGCCGAAGTTCCGACTCAACAGCAGCTCAAGGATATAAATTACGTGAAACAGCCACTTAGCCAATTTATTTATTCGCTCATCATCCTCTCGCTAGGCTGTCTATTCTCTGCGGGTACCATCGCTGCCGAAGGCACCAACACAATTCTCGGCACCAAACATGACTTCACCGGGCTCAATAAACGCGTCGGCGTGGTTGCGATGTCCGGCGTCGCCTTCTCCGACTATGGTAATCCGTGCGTCTACTGCCACATTCCGCCAGAACAGGAAGGAGCAGAAACGGCCCCCTTTGGCGGCATTGAAGGGTGGAACCGTTTCCGTCCTGCCACCGAACACAGTTACGACCTCTATAATAGTCGCACGCTCGACAATAAGGTCAAGGCCCCCAGCCCCATCAGCCTGTTGTGTCTCTCATGCCACGACGGCACCATGGCGGTCGACATGACCGTTTTCCGCCCCAACGGCTGGCGCAGTTCTGAGGATGCCGCAATGCATCTGCGCATCAATGGTGGTAATAACACAATGAACTGTGCCAAGTGTCACAATGGCCGCGTGGCGCATAACATTGCAATCAAACACATCGGTACCGACCTCACCAACGATCATCCTATTTCGATGCGTTACGCCGGGCTCAGCTCCAAAGATCTTGATTTCAGACAGCCCGACAGCCCCTATGGCTTCGACAATGGGGTAAAACTCTATGACGAGCGCGTCGAATGCGCCTCTTGTCATAACGTACACAATCCAGACATTCAGGTGCTGCTGCGCGACCGTGCCGACCGATTGTGTGAAACATGTCATATCAAATAGCGCGTCCGTTTTCCAAACGAATTGTCTCAATCGCCGCAGCCGCCGCACTGCTACTGTTGGCAGGCTGCGCCACCACCCCGGAACCCGCGCCACCCTTCGAACCACCGGTCTATCCGCCAGCACCGGCAGAGCCGCGTTTTATTTTCGAGCGCACCCTGCTCTACAACGATGACATCGAAGAAATGTCTCGGACACAACGTTTTCGGCTACTCGCCACCGGCGAAGCGCGCATCTCCAAAGGGATGGTGAAGCCGTTCGACATTGCGGTACATAAGGGCAAGGTCTACGTCAGCGACTCCGTACAACGTGCGGTGCTATTGTTTGATATCCCCGGCAAACGCTTTAGTCAGATCGGAGTCACCCAACCGGGCGCACTGAGCAAACCACTCGGCATCGATGTCGGCCCCAACGGCCATCTGTTTGTCGCTGACATCAGCGCACTGCGCATCATGGAGTACGATGCCAACGGTGCCTTTGTGCGTCGCATGGGCAGCAAGGAGACATTCACTCGCCCGACCGATGTGGCCATCAGCAGTGATGGCGCGCGCCTCTATGTGGTCGATACCGGCGGTGTCGAGTCAGAAACCCACAACGTCATCGTATTTGACCTCGCCAGCGGTGAAGCGATCAAGACCATCGGTCAGCGCGGCATCAAAGCGGGCGAATTCAACCTGCCGCTACAGATCACCACCAGCATCAACAGCGGTTGGTATGTGGTCGATGGTGGCAACTTCCGCGTGCAGGCATTCAACAATGATGACAGCTTCAAACTCGCCTTCGGCAGCATCGGTCGTTACCCCGGCCAGTTCGCGCGCCCCAAAGGGATCGCCACCGACGCCGAGGGTAACATTTATGTCATCGACAGCGCCTTCGGCAATGTACAGATATTTAATGAAAGCGGTGAGCTACTGATGTTCATGGGGCAGCGCAGCCAGTCCGGCGCACCTGGCAGATACATGCTCCCCTCCGGCATCGACATCGATGAAGATGGGCGTATTTATATCGTGGATCAGTTCTTCCGTAAGGTCGATATCTTCCGGCCGATTGGGCTGAGGGCTGATCAGGGCTATGCGGCGGATCCAAAAATACATGAAAATGATTAATTCTTGTGAGTAGCCAGCTTATACCCAATATAAAATAATCATTTTTCAAAAGGCATTACCATTCAATACTCACTTCGTTTTTAAGTATTAATGAGCGGCAACAACACTGATTTCAGAGCCGTTAATCTGATAAAATCTGCCGCACTGTCTATTTTAAGGTTTTATTAAGGATTCCGATGCGCGCCTCAAAGTTCCTCTCCGCCACTCTCAAAGAGACCCCTGCCGATGCAGAGGTGATCAGTCATCAACTCATGCTGCGCGCGGGGATGATCCGCAAGCTCGCCAGCGGCCTCTACAGCTGGCTGCCACTCGGCCTGCGCGTGTTGCGCAAGGTTGAAAACATCGTGCGTGAAGAGATGAACCGCGCCGATGCACAGGAGGTGCTGATGCCTGCGGTGCAACCGGCCGAGTTATGGCAGGAGTCAGCCCGCTGGGATCAGATGGGTGACGAGATGCTGCGTCTCAAAGATCGCCATGATCGTGACTTCTGTTTTGGCCCGACCCATGAAGAGGTGATCACCGACCTGGTACGCAGCGAAATTCGTAGCTACAAACAGTTGCCCGCTACCTTCTATCAGGTACAGACCAAATTCCGCGATGAACGCCGCCCGCGCTTTGGGGTGATGCGTGCGCGCGAATTTCTGATGAAGGACGCCTACTCGTTTCACGTCTCTGAAGCATCACTGCAACAGACCTACGACATTATGTTCGACACCTATACACGTATCTTTGAGCGACTGGGGCTCGACTTTCGCGCTGTACTGGCCGACACCGGCGCGATCGGCGGCAGCGCCTCGCATGAGTTCCACGTACTGGCGGACTCCGGCGAAGATGCCATCGCCTTCTCCTCCGACAGCGACTACGCCGCCAATGTCGAACTCGCCGAAGCGGTTGCCCCTGCGGGTGAGCGTGCCGCAGCGTCTGCCGAACTTACGGCCGTCGACACGCCCAATCAAAATAGCATTAGCGAAGTGTGTGCATTCCTCAAAGTAAACGCCTCGCAAACGGTGAAGACACTACTGGTACAGGGTGTTGAAGATTCCGTCATCGCACTGGTGCTGCGCGGTGACCACGAACTCAACGCACTGAAAGCGGAGAAGCTGGAACAGATCGAGGCACCGCTGACCTTTGTGAGTGCCGAGCAGGTCAAGGCAGCGGCCGGATGCGAACCCGGTTCCGTTGGCCCGAAAGGACTCACGGTTACAGTGATCGCCGACCACAGCGCCGCACACCTTGCCAACTTCATCTGCGGTGCCAACAGCGACGGCCAGCACCTGAGCGGGGTCAACTGGGGGCGCGATCTACCTGAACCGATCACCGCCGACATTCGCAATATCGTCGAAGGCGATGCCTCACCCGATGGGCAAGGCACACTGTCGATCATGCGCGGCATCGAGGTCGGTCACATCTTCCAGCTCGGGACAAAATATAGCGAAGCGATGAAAGCCAGCTGCCTTGATGAGGGGGGCAAAAATGTCACCATGACGATGGGTTGCTACGGCATCGGTGTGTCACGCGTGGTCGCTGCTGCGATCGAACAGAATCACGACGACGGTGGCATCATCTGGCCCGAGGCGATCGCGCCATTTCAGGTGGCACTGCTACCGCTCAACATGCACAAGTCTCAACGCCTGCGTGAGGCGTGTGAAGCGCTCTACCGGGAGATGAGTGACGCAGGCATTGAAGTCTTTTTTGATGATCGTAAAGAGCGTCCCGGCGTGATGTTTGCTAATATCGATCTCACCGGCATTCCGCATCGACTGGTACTGGGAGAACGCGGTCTCGACAGCGGTATTGTCGAATACAAACACCGCCGCGACGCAGAAGTCAAAGAGATCCCACTGGCAGAGATTGTGGCATTCATCAAAAATCACTAATCATTCCTAAAGCATCGATGCCTGCCTGACGATCTAATCAATAGTATCTTCACAGCAGGCATTCATGCACAACACCGTTAAAAAACCGCTATTCTCATTGCACTGGCATTTTATGCTGATGCTCTGTTGCCTGCTCACGACGCCAGTATTATCTGCCAATGAACCCACCCCCGATTCAGATCTGCGCGATCTGCTGGTGGCTGCGATCAATGACAGCGAAAGCTTTCAGGACCGCTTCGAGGCCGAAGTCTGGCTGATGGATATGTCGCAACGCCTGCAACGCCGTGTGCGTAAGCAGAACCCGGAACAGCAGCTGCAATTATTAAAACAGATCCACGCCGAAGCCACTCGCGCCGACCTCGCACCCGAACTGGTACTCGCATTGATTGAAGTAGAAAGTAACTTCGACCGCTGGGCGCTCTCACACGCAGGCGCACAAGGGTTGATGCAGGTAATGCCGTTCTGGCTCAAAGAGATCGGAAAGCCTGATGACAACCTCTTTCACGTACGCACTAACCTACGCCTCGGCTGCACCATTCTCAAATACTATCTCGACAAAGAGAATGGTGATCTCACCCGTGGACTCGCCCGCTACAACGGCAGTCTTGGCAAAGATGTCTATCCCAATAAAGTCTTTAACGCGTTGAGAACTCGCTGGTATCGGCAATAATCAGAAAGAGGCCGGGATCATAATGACTGTACGGCGCTATCGTTATTCAGTATTTGGGGCGTCACTTTGCTGACTACAGGAATTTTAAACCAGAATAACGCGCCCCCCTCCGGCGGATTTTCATAGCCAATAGAACCCTCGTGCGCTTCGACAATCCATTTACATATATTTAATCCCAGCCCCGTTCCTGCCACCTTACGGCAACTGGAGCCATCCGCCTGACTAAAGCGGGTAAATATTTTATGCTGAAACCCTTTGGGTACTCCCTCTCCATAGTCACGAATACTGATTTTTATTTCATCACCAACCTTGCGTGAGGCGATTTCTACCACGCCTTTTGCAGGAGAGAACTTGATCGCATTGGAGATAAGATTATCGAAGACCTGCTGAATTCGATGCTCATCAACTTCCATAAAAAGATCTTCTTCTCCATCATTGGAATGCATAAGCGTTACACCAAATTGGCTCGCATAACCTTCCTGCCGCTTGATCACATCATCAATCATGACCACCGAATTCACCACTTTTAAGTGAAGATCAATGTTGCCTGAAGATAGCTTCTGCACATCAAGAAGATCATTAATCAGTAGCTTCAGACGCTCACTATTAGATAAAGCAGTTTTCAACAAATCAGTTCTTTTTTGAACATCATTATCCAGCACCCCATTCGCCACAATACTTAGTACTCCATAAATGGAAGTTAAAGGAGTGCGTAATTCATGACTTACCGTCGAAATGAATTCATCTTTCATTCTATCTAGCTCTTGTAACTCAAGGTGTGCTACTTCCAGTGTATTGTGTGCCAACTCAAGTTCATTAGTCTGATTCAATAACTGTGATGTGCGTTCAGTCACTCGCTGTTCCAGGTGACTATTAACATCCAGCAACCCTTGTGTCTTCTGGTCAAAGGACTCAGCCAGTATTTCAAGTTCGTCACCCGTGCCAACAGGACCACAGGGATGAATATCATCATGAATTCTACCCACCAGTTTTCTGATAGGGTCCGCTAATTTCCGTCCCGCCTCCATCGCAATAAAGATTAATATCAGCATCCCTATCAGACCAAGCATTAGCATCTCTTTTAGGGAGCTGATGACCGGCTCACGCGCGGTACTCGCAGGGATCATAGATTCAATCCGTATCGGAAACTGACTTAATAAAGTGTCACTAGCTGGCTTCCCTGTCACAAAAAAGGGATCCTCTATTTTCTCTCCAAACGAAGCACTCCAGTCATCGCCTATCATCACTCTGTAACTATGATCCTCTTCCTCCAACACTTTCCTGAATATCCTGTCGGCATTAACTGCAACTGCGATTCCTCCTTGCTGTGTTTGCAAGTATTCGATAGGCATCACGATAATGAACACACCATGGTCATCTAGAAAAGCCACCGTATCAACCCCTACTGATAATGCCTCGCGAACGACGGAAACATTAAACCATAGCGGGATGCCTTCTTTACTTGTGGCAATGGGCCGACCTGAAAAATCGAACGCAACGACTGATTCAATTTCATCCAGTTCTGATAACTCTTTTATCGCCTGTGGAAAATAATCCGAACGCCCCGTGACATCTATCAAACTATTGATGGCCAGCGAGCTTGCAGAAAATGCCTGTGTGCTTTCTTGCAGGTAGGAGAGCCTTAAATCAACGGTATTGAACAGGCCATCAATATCATTAAGCAAATGGCTTTCAACTTGTTCAGATGTTCTTGCAACGCCCAGCAGCGCCGTACCCACCAAGAGCAGTAGAAAAAACCCAATCATCATCAGGGAGATTGTAGTTATAAATCGATTCCTGATGCTACGGATATTACTGAAGTTATATTGAGTTGCGTCACTCATTCCAGCGGAACCAATGTACCATTCTGATATCTTGATAGAAAAAAATCACTACGGTCTAAAGCATCATGGTCGGTTTTTGTAAATGGCGGGCTATAGTTGCGCACCAGACCTTGATAAACAGAAATGTTCTCGAGTGCCTCTCTCACCTTATTAGAGTCAATACTATTTGCTTTTCTGATTGCTAAAGCAAGTAGGTGCGTCAAATCATACGCATGCGCCGTTCCCGTCGGGGCAATAATGTCGTACGCTGAATTGACCTGATACTTCTCTCGATAACGATCCACAATAATCTTTGCTCGCTTATCTTTATTATTGATAAAGCTAAATGTTTGCAGCACCCGTAAATCGACTTTGTGAAGTACATCGCCTGTCAATAGTTCAAAATCGCCACCGGTAATACCCCAATGTGAAACTACAGGCACTGGCGGCTGCTTAACCGCAAGCTGACGAATAAACGAAACCGCTTCAACGGAATTACCCACGTAGATAATCACTTCTGCGCCGTCCTGATAAAGCGCATCAATTTTATTTTGATGACTCATCTCGCCCCAATCGAACCACTGAATCGATACAGCCTCAAGATTTCGCTGTTTTAATTCGTCAATCAAGGCACGGTGATTACTACGACCCCAGCCATTATTGACGAGTAATAGCCCAACTTTGTCTGAAACCTTCAGTGCCTCTGGCAATAAAAACCCTGCCGCATATTCATCTCTCACAGAAACCCTGAAAACAAAATTCGGTGAACGGCCATTCTCTACAATCGGCGTCGCCGCTGCCCAGGGGTCGAGATAAAGTATCTTTTTATCATGAATAATATCGAGTTCGGAAAGGGCCACTGGGCTACTGATACCACCAAATACAGCCACTAGATTAGGGATCGCTGAAAATCGCTCAATGTTATCGATACCTCTGGCACTGACCATCGAGTTATCTCTTGCTGTTAAGACCAGTTTTTTACCCAGGACACCACCATCACGATTGATTTCATCCATTGCGATTTCGATCCCCCGACGAATCGCAAGCCCGGACAATGATGATGCGCCTGCAATGTCAGCATCGAGGCCAATCACTAATTCATCGTCTCGATACACCCTTCCCTCATCCACCGACTGCCTTGCCAGTTCAATCAAACTAGTGCCAATTGTAGTTCTGTGCTGTTCAAGAACACGCTGAGACCTTTCTTGAAGGTACCGTTTAACCTCAGCTGGTAACTGTGCGATCGTAATATCTGATTGTTTGATTTTATCGATAAATATTTTTTCTGCCACACGTGACTCTTTCCGCTGATAGGCTGTGGACTCATGCGCGGCTTCCAATAAAATATTTTTGTATTTCTCAGGCAGGGCATTAAAGCGTTTAGCTGAAAACATCAGCACCTGGGCAAGGTAACCATGATCACTTATATAAAGGTGCGATTGCACCTCATGAAACTTCATATTGTAAATTGAGCCTAATGGGTTCTCCTGGCCATCGACAGCATTATCTTTGAGTGCACCGTGCGTCATTCCAAAATCCACGGCCAACGGTTTCGCACCCCACGCCGTAAACTGGTCACTGATCACTTTGCTGCGCATAATGCGGAATGTCATTTCAGCAAAATCTTGCGGCGTCTCGATTGGCCGATTAGTGGTAAGTTGCTTGAATCCACTTTCCCAGAAAGAGACCCCAACGAGCCCATGGTCAGCAAGCTGACCAAGCAAGCGCTTACCCACATCACTATCCAGCACTCGATGCGTAGTCTCAGTATTGGGAAATAGATATGGCAGATCAAACAACTGCATGCCCGGCATTAGAATCGATAATTTAGCGGTAGGCGGCACTGTAATATCCAGCTCGCCACGCTGCGTCAGCGCGATCATCTGATGGTCATTGCCCAGTATCTGATCAGGAAAAATATTAACCGTGATCTTGCCGCCGCTCTTTTCGTTAACCAGTTCAGCAAAACGCACGGCCCCTTTATGCTGGGCACTTGTATCAGGCATGTCATGCCCGAAACGCAAACTGATCTGATCCTTGCCGGCTTTTTCAGTGGTCGACATGTCATTACCAGGCTGATCGCAGCCGCTCAGAAACAGTACTGGTAGCAGACACCAGCAACAGCCTTTGATCAGCAACTTCAGACAGCCTGAAAAAGTGTGATTCATGCTATTAATATCATCCATAATGCATCTGAAATATTGTTTATATTGTGGAGTACTGTGACTTCTTTCAAATATACGTCGCTATCCTAATTTATACCATCGTCTATTCAGGCAGGTTTATTTAGCTATAAATGACATTAATCATCAATTAAACCAAATGCAGCCTAATCTCCTTGTCATCCAAAGGTGAATATTACTTCGCGATGACACGGCTCTAACTCGATTGAGTATGCATCTAAAGTCCTTATCCCATGTGTCGATGACAACTCTACACCTCCAGAATTACCCTACTCATTGAGGCCTCACGGATCGGAGCATCATGAAATTTAACAAACACAGCTACCTCTCTCCTGCACTAGCCATCACATTATCGTTAATCTTCAATCAGGTGGTTATTGCAGCGCCCAAAGTCAGTGTGAGTTATTACATGGATAATCGAGACTATAACAATGTGACTCTTGCCATTAGCAAAAAGAGCATGCCGAACGGTTTTTCTATCTGGGGGTTTACTGACTTCTTAAGCGACCAAAACGATGAAGATAATCGTGAAGATTTTAGCCGCACCTTCTCTGAATACCGTCTATCCAATAGTAAAATATCTGAATGGACGGGCATTAAAGGATTAGGATTACAGGTTGAATATAACGACTTTATACCCGGCAACAAAAACACGACTTGGCGTAGCGGCATCACCTACCAACAGAAGTTCGACAACAAACACTGGGGGCAGGTGCGTTGGCATCCACTTCAAAACAATCAGGACACACAAGTGAGCATTGCCTATTTTATCCATTTTACACAGCGTTTAAATCTAACTGGTTTTGCCGATTACAACATTCGCAAAGGTAATGATGACCAATGGGTATTAGAACCGCAGCTAAATTTTCGTGTGTTGGAAAACACCTGGCTATTACTCGAGTACCGCTACAATGGATTTGAGAAAGACAAACCCAATACCGACGGTGATGGCTGGGCGATCGGGGTGCGTTATGATTTATAGCCGGTCAGACTAACCCTCGTCATTCACATGTGTTAGCGCACTGTGTCGCGTTACTGAATAATTGTGCGACGTTGCCAGCCACCCTCATCGTTGTATCTTAATTCAAACGCGGGCCAGTACTGACTATCCAGTTTCAACGTCAACATGCTCTCTTTACCAGCAAGGCTCAGCATCTTAATACGCACAGATGGCTGGGCTGACACTTCTTTAAGACGCGAGACAAAGTCATCCAGATCGTTAATTGCAACACCATCCAACTCAGTGAGTAGCGAAGAAGGCACTAATCCATAGTGTGCTGCGGGGGTCCCCTTCCAGATCCACGAAACATACAGTCCTTTGTCATCACGTCCTCGTTGTGCTGCGATCTCCCGCTGCTGACGATGAAAGATCGCGCCGGCCCAGCTGACAATTCTGTTCAGTTCTGTATTCTGTAACACCTCGGTCTGTAACTTAACTGCAACGATTTTACCGCGACGTAGCAATGTTATTTCAATTTCTTTTTTCTGTGCCGCCCGCTCTACTTCGTGAAAGGTGGTCACGACATTGCCATCCATCGCCAAAATTAGATCACCCTCTTTCAGCGCAGTGGCCGCAGGCGTCCCCGCAACGATACGGATTACCATCAACACATTACGTTGTGCTAAATTATGTGCCTCCATCTTCAATGCCCATTCATTATCAAGCCCCCGCTTCCGTGCTTCACTTAACGGGACTAAACTCAGTTCAGTAGAAATGGTGCGCGTCTGCTCAATCGAGTCGGCACGCTGTTGTAGCCGTAGTTGATCGCGTACCAGCTCCGCAGCGACACCCACCAGCATACTGCTGAACTGGTTATTATTCTGATAACCAAAACTCGACCACAGCGCCTGCACCAAACCATTGCGATCCGTCAGCACACCGCCCACCGTATTGGCCTGACTCGTCAATGAAATCACTTCGATATTAGTGGCACGAAAACGCGGCACCGAAGGCATCGGCAGGCTAAACATATCGATCTCTTCGACCGTCGTTTTATGCGAGATCAATTTGTGATTCGCCTTCGGGCCAATGAGCCAGACATCATCTCCGGGCGAGAGCGCTTTATCAGAAAAATCAACGTTGCGCACCGGCGTATCCCCTATCAACATAGGATCGTAGGAGACCATTGCTACATTATGTAGCGGATGGATAAATTCAACCTTGCCCGGCACTTCCAGCGATCCAGCAAAGGTGATGTGCACATCACCCATCGTCGTTGGTACGGTATCGCGATCAACCAGCACCCAACCGCGTTTTGCATCGACCACCAGCCCAGCCCCGGTGTAATGGGTATCAATGATACCTTCGACCACAAATGGCATATCAAAATTAACCAGTACCATCGACTGTGCCATGCGCTGCAATGCCGGTTCATCCGACGTCACAAAACGGGTCGTCCTCGGCGATGGCGTTGAGACAGCGCTCTGTGCCGGCCATGCCTGACACGGCCACACCCCCGTTTGATCATCACGATGACAGGTCGCGGCGGTGAACCAGCGTCTGTCCATCGTCACAATACGTTGTATCTGCTGTCGCGGGTTGGATAACGAAAAGAAGCGCACTGAGAATTGCTCGCCATCACTGAGGGTCTTTAACACCGCTTCCGCATCGGCCAGGGTACGCACGGTTTTTCCTGCGATAGCGGTAATGATGTTACCACGCTGCACAGATTCATTACCGAAGGCATAACCACCATAGGCGACATAGATCCCCGCCACCGGAATATTAAAGCTACGTGCAAGTTGATACGAAAGCTCATGTAACAGTGCGCCGCCCACTTCGAGGTAACGCGCGGGAGTAATCGCTTCGAGGTCCTGCACAGTGAGCATCAGTTCAAGCGCCGCTCCCGCACGCTCTACAGTGACTGAAATGGCCTGTCCGACATGCTGATCCAGCATCGCCTCCAGCGCCACAAAATCGCGCTGCCATTCGCCATTAATCTTCAACAGGATATCGCCCGCTTCAAGTATCCCGTCAGCCGGGCCATCCGCGAGCAGATGTGCGACTGTCAACAGGCCGGTTGCGTTGGCATCTTCCCTGCGCACCTGTTGTTCACTTTTATCACTCAAACCGAGGCGACGAAGCTCATCATAGGGCTGATAGTGAAACGTGGCCTGCAATGTGCCACGCGTGATCGGCTGCCCTTTACGCAGACGCTCAAAGGCATGCGCTACACGATCGAGTGGCAGATAAAAACTGGCCGCATTCCGCATATTAGCGCCGGCATTGAGCGCAATCACGTTGCCTTCGATATCGATCACCGGAGCACCCGATGAGCCGCCACTCGTGGATGATGCGGCCTGAATATAAAAAGTATTAAAATCGTTATAGCTACCACGGCCATAGGCGGGCGCAGGTCGATCAAGGCGTGCGATGGTGCCACTGAGAATCGAAAGCTGCTCCCCGCCATCATTACCCACGACCTTGATTTCGCGCCCACGCTGAACCCCTTCGGGCACCAGCGTTAACGCAGTGGGCTTGTTATAGACCAGCGCCTTCGGATCATATTTAAAAAAACCGAAGTCATGAATCGGATCACGGTAGATAGGCGTTAGTTCGATCTCTTCACGATTGAGAAAAACACCTTTGGCCACGATGGGCCCCGGCTGCACCACGTGACGATTAGTCAGCACGATGCCCCGTTCGGCATCAATCACAAAACCGGTCGCCTGCACTGAGTTATTGATACTGGTATCAAATGATCGCGGCGCATCCACTCGTATCGCCAGTACTGCCTGCGCGACATGCTCAATAGCACGCTCCCAGTGCGGTTCTTCCTCACTGGCATAAATCGGTTGCACCGCAGTAAAAAACATCATCGATAACAAAACTGAAAACCGTTCCAGACCGCGAGGCGGTAACCTTAAGCGCATAATAATAACAACCACTTTATTAATAGAAAAATCGATCCTGTGATTCTCTCACACCTTGCGCATTAGCAGAAATCAGCCCCGTGCCGCTCATGTTACAATCGCGTTCAAATCAAGCATAAAACAACAAACCAGCCAGACCCACTTATGAACAAACAGAAACGCACCGAGATCTTCGAACGCCTGCGTGCGGAGAACCCCAACCCCACCACCGAACTGAATTACACCACCCCGTTCGAGTTGTTGATTGCGGTGATCCTCTCGGCACAGGCGACCGACAAGGGCGTAAACAAGGCCACAGATAAACTCTATCCTGTCGCCAACACACCATCGGCGATTCTTAAACTGGGGAAGGATGGCCTCAAGCAGTACATTAAGACCATCGGCCTGTTCAATGCTAAAGCGGCCAACATCATCAAGACCTGCGCTATTCTCAAGGAAAAACATAACAGTGTAGTACCGCAGGACCGTGAAAGCCTTGAGGCGCTGCCCGGCGTGGGGCGCAAGACGGCCAATGTGATCCTCAATACCGCCTTTGGTCAACCCACGATGGCCGTCGATACCCATATTTTCAGGGTCTCGAACCGCACTAGGATTGCCCCTGGCAAGAACGTGCTGGAGGTTGAGCGTAAACTGATAAAGTTCATCCCTGACGAATTCATACTCGATGCCCACCACTGGCTGATCCTGCACGGGCGCTACGTCTGTGTGGCGCGTAAACCGCGCTGTGGCGCCTGTGTGATCGAGGATCTTTGTGAATACAAACAGAAGGCAGTCGAGTAAACTAGAGGCTCAGAAATACAGTCATTGATGTAGAGTACAGACGATGTTTTTTTCAAACGACCGACACAAAATGCGCCAGTTTTTTTTTGATATCTGGCAGAAACAGAATAGTGGCAATGTGCCGCTGGAGCCGATTGAGAAGATCATCGCTGGCATCATCCAGCAGCATCCGGAATATCACCGCCTGCTCGCCTCGCCCGATGCGGTGATCGACCAGGACTTTACCCCGGAGATGGGCCAGAGTAACCCATTCCTGCATATGGCGATGCATATCGCGATTCAGGAACAACTGGGCACACAGCGCCCTAAGGGCATTGTGGCGGTCTACCAGTCACTCCTCGAAAAAGGCAATGCCCCCCATACCGCCGAACACCAGATGATGGAGCCGCTCAGCGAGATGTTGTGGCAGGCGCAACGAAACAACACCGCGCCGGATGAGAAGTTTTATTTGAAATCGCTGCGTAAACTGGTTAAAAAATAAACAACTCTAAATTTAAACTACTGTTTATATTAGTAATTAAATCCAGATATCCGAACAATAGTGACATGCTTTATACTCTATTTAATACAGATTCTGCCGCTATATCATTAAGCGTGAAACGATCACACAGACCCGTGACGCGCAGCAAATTCAGCCCTATTTTTCAAGGTAACCCGCTTGTTTAACCAGACCCGCCAACAGATCACCACCGCGCCTGCCACAGCACACCCGCTGCTCGCTTTCTGCCTGTTGCTGATCTGCCTGTTACCCACCAGCACGTTCGCGGTACCCTCCACGTGGCAGTGGGGGCATCCAAATCCCCATGGCACTCAAAACAACGCCGTCATCTGGGGCGATAATGAATATATCGCAGTCGGTGAAGGGGGCAGTGTCAGCAGCAGCGCGGACGGCGCGGTCGATACCTGGATCTTACAAGATTCAACCACTAGCCTGACCCTGAATGACATCGCCTGGAATAGTCGCCGCTATGTCAGCGTCGGCAACCAGGGCACCATCATTAGCACTAATGATGAAAAAACGTGGAAGATACGCACCTCTGGCACCCCAAACAAGTTAACCGATGTGATCTGGAATGGTGAGTTTTTTCTGGCGATTGGTGAATACACCGCTGCTATCGATGACCCCATCAACGGCTCCATCAGCCGACCCGCCGCGACGATCCTCACCAGCAAAAACCCAAATGATAATACTGACACCGGCATTACCTGGACGCTGGAAACCGCGCTGCTCAATCCAGACCGATACAGCAACATCCCACCCCCGCGACTCCGCGGTATTACCTGGGATGGCACTCACTTTGTCGCCAGCAGTGACAACGGCGCAATCCTCACCAGCACCGATGGCGTTGCGTGGTACACACGTACCATCAAGAGCATCGCCTGGAATGGTGCCAGTCTATACCTTGCGATTGTCGATGACGGCCTTGTACTGACCAGCTCCAACGGCACTAACTGGACCGTGACCACCCCCAGTGTGATTAATGTAAATACCGGTTTAGGCGCGCCCTTTAGCGGTAATTTTCAGGATGTCGTTTGGGGTAACAGCCGCTTCGTCATGGTGGGCGATAACGGCATCGCGATCTCATCTTCAAACGGGATCACCTGGAGCGCCCCCGAGACAACGGGTACCAGTGAAACGCTACGCAGCGTCATCCATAACGGAGCAACAGCCTTCATTACAGTCGGTGACAATGGCACCATCCGTTGGCGTGGCGATGACGCTACTGCCTGGTTTATCGTTGACTCAGAAATCACCGAAGACTTGCATGGCATCGCATTTGGTGTAGTTAATGTCGCCGTCGGTAACAACGGCACCATCATCACGAGTGGTAATCTCAATGAATGGAGCAAGGCGACATCAACTCCCACAGGCTTTGCCACAGACCTGCTCTCTGTTTCAGCGGTGAATGGTCTCTTTATCGCGACCGGCAAAGACGGCACTATCCTCAAAGGAACTAATGACGGCGAAAGCTGGGTGGCCCCAGCCTCAGAAAACACAGCCATCGGCATCAGCGGTGAATGGCTGTTTGACAGCATCTGGGATGGCACAAATTATATCGTCGTCGGCAGCAACGGCACCGTAGTGACGAGCACCGATGCAGTCATCTGGGTCACTCAAAGTAGCCCAACCAATGCACATCTGATTAGCATCATCACAGATGGCACATCCACACTGGTCGGCGGTGAATATGCCACCCATATTAAGACCAGCGACCCGAACAACATTGTCGAAAGCAATCTATATGTCAACGGTACCACCATTCCCAGCGGGAAAATTACACAACAACACCTCAACGATATCCTCTATGCCAATAGCAGCTACACAGCTGTCGGCAATACCGGCACCATCCTCACCAGTGACGATGCGATCTACTGGGCAGACCAGTCATCCGCTTACGATACTAACGACCTATTGAGTATCACCAATAAAGATAATACGTTGGTTGCCGCAGGGAAGTGGGGCGAATTACGGCGCAGCGTTAATAACGGTTCCAGCTGGAGTAATAGCACCCCTCCCTCTCCCTTTGTCAACCCAAACCCCAGCACAGGGACAACGGATTTTCTCTTCAACATCACCACTAGGACTAGCACTAGCTCAATGACCGCCGTCGGTAGTGGCGGGACTATTTTCACCAGTCCTGATGAAGGCGCTAACTGGGCACTCACCGCCGGCCCCACACAAACGAGGCAGGATATTAATGGCCTCACCGCAAGTGATTCGTTGCTAGTGGCTGTCGGTGATAATGGCGTCATCTTAAACAGTACTAACGGCGGCGTTGACTGGGTGCGGCAGACCGCGGCGCCAGAATACCTAGGCATCTCCCCGACAACGACCTGTACCACCTCCCACCTGCGCGATGTGGCGTGGAAGCCGACGGCACCGAGTAGATTTGTCGCGGTCGGCGATGCCGGTGCCGTGTGCATTAGCATCGATGGTAGCGACTGGATCACCACCGCGCCCTCGACAGCACCCGATATCAGCAGCGCACTCTACGGCATCGCCTGGGGTGACAATCAATTTGTCGCGGTCGGTGGTTCATTAGTGAATAGCGTTGTTTACACCAGTCCGGACGGCGATAACTGGACACTGCGTAATTCAAGTGAACCCTTTATCCTGCGTGACATCGCATGGAACAACGGTCGCTTTATTGCCGTCGGCGATGGCGGCACCATCACCACCAGCCCTAAAGGCATTGCGTGGACAAGAAACAGCAGTGGCACCACCATCAATCTTAAAACGATTGCGATTGGTACAGAGATGATGGTTGTCACAGGCACCGCTAACAGCCCACTGCGCACCACCGTACTCCGCAACCTCGACGGCACATGGGAAGGCGGCGATAACGATACCACGTTAGATAATATTGAGATCAATGACCTTAGCTTCGGAGGTACTCAGTTTGCCGGCGTGGGGCCCTCCGGTACCATCGTCGTCAGTGAGGATGGACAGGCGTGGATCTCAATTTTAACTGGCACAAAGAGTCTGTTTAAAGCGGTTACGTGGGACGAAAGCAAATTTATTGCCGCAGGGACCGCCGGCCACATTCTCTACGCCAACAATCACGATCTTGTGATCACGGGTGACTTCATCACTAAAAAGGTGCGAGAAGGTGGCGTGGCACGTTACCAGCTCACTATCAACAATATCGGTATGGGTACCGCGACCGCAGCTAGTTATTCGGAAGAGTTACCACCCATCAGTCTTTTTCTGTCGGCGACCACCACTCGCGGCAGTTGCACCTTCTCAGGCGAACTGATCTGTTTACTTGGCGACATGGCCGGGGGCGATTCCGCGACAATTACAGTTGATGTCACCGCTATCGGCGTGGGCACGCTCATGCACACCCTCACCGTCGTCGCTAATCTGACAGATAGCGATTTGGCAAATAATACTGCCGTTATTCAGCTCGATTCAACGCGCGGCAACAGCGAGAGTGGTGGCGCCGCGATGAGTTACTTATCATTAATCGGCTTGTTACCCCTGTTACTACGCTCGACGCGCAGCGTTCGCCACAGAGGCAGCTCAGTGTTTATCTAAGGACGGCAAACTATTCTGGCCATTCAACATGGTAATCAAACGGCTGGATATGACGGTCTTTACCACAGACAAAATCGAACTCCAGCACCCAGCCCCCCCCCATTCTAAACTCACCACTTTGGGCCGCATACTTGCCCACTTTGGCCTCATCGGCCATTAATACATAAGTATTATCGAGCGCCATCTCATGCCCCGGCATATGCTGACGAAAACGAACTTTGCAGTGATTGGCCGGCTGATTTTTCCCATCATGTATAGAAAGGGTAATGCCTGCGCTTTGACCGACCATTAACGGCGCAGGATCGGTTTTTACCTGCAAGGCATATCCACTCACCGTCGCCGTCTTAGCAGGTTGAAGATCGGAACAGGCTGTCAAAAGCACACATCCACCTATCATAACCAAGCTTGCTATCCTCATTTACCCGTCCCCAATACCCAATGTTAGTTATCTATTTTTCTTCTGAATCAATTCAATCTTATAGCCGTCAGGATCTTCAACAAAGGCGATCACAGTTGTCCCGCCCTTCATCGGTCCCGCCTCGCGCACGACGTTACCGCCTCGTGCCTTGATATCATCGCAAGCACGATAAGCATCATCGACCTCCAGCGCAATGTGGCCAAAGGCATCACCCAATACATATTCATTCACGTCCCAGTTATGGGTCAACTCAATCACGGTTCCATCGACTTCATCCTGAAAGCCGACAAAGGCAAGTGTAAACCGCCCTGAAGGGTAGTCGTTCTGTCGCAACAGCCGCATTCCTAGCACGTCAGTATAGAAACTAATTGATCGCTCAAGATCAACTACACGGAGCATCGTATGAAGTATACGCATCGCAATTCCTGTTATTTATCTTTAAAAAGCTCACTCAGTGGGCGTGGCTTAGCCATATTATAACCCTGAGCATAATCGATACCTAAATCTTTAACACACTTATAGATCTCATCGTTCTCAACAAATTCGGCAATCGTTTTAATCTCCATCACATGACCAATATGATTAATGGACTCCACCATGGCGCAGTCAATGGGATTATCAATAATGCCACGAATAAAGCCGCCATCGATTTTCAGGTAGTCAACAGGCAAGTTTTTAAGGTACGCAAATGATGAAAGCCCACTACCAAAGTCATCGAGCGAAAAGCTACAGCCACGCGCCTTAAATTCAGAAATAAAATGAATCGCTTCGCTTAAATTCGAGATAGCAGCAGTCTCTGTAACCTCAAAAGCGATATTGCCCGGCATCACTTTGTAATGATCAAATTGTTCCCGTAAAAATTCCATGAGACCGGCATCACTCAACGATGCACCTGAAAGATTGACCGCATAGATCACATCACCACGACCACTACGCTCACAAAAAGAGAATACATTACGTATCACCCAGCGATCTATTGCTGGCATCAGGTCAAATCGTTCCGCAGCCGGAATGAATGCCATCGGGAAAATCAGTCGATTAGAAACGTCATCCCACATCCTCAATAAAATTTCGACATGCAGGCATTCTGCCACGCCCTCCAATGGCATAATTGGCTGAAAATAAAGTTGAAAATAGTTCTTATCCAACGCCTGATTAATACGCGATACCCACTGCATCTCACCGTGCCGCGCGACAAGCTCCTCATCGTCTGGCTGATAAACGTAGACTCTATTGCGCCCCTTGTCTTTGGCCACGTAGCAGGCAGCATCTGCGGCACTCAGCAGCTCGGTCATTCCGCCACTCTCTGGTCTAATGGCCACAAGTCCAATGCTAGCACCAATTTCGAAACTCTTATTTTGCCATACAAAACGAAACTCCTTAACGACACGACAAAACTCTTCTGCAATAACCTCTGCCTGATTAAGTTGACAGTTACCCAGCAACACGCCAAATTCATCACCACCAAGACGCGCAAGCGTATCGCGTTCACGCATCCTGGCTTGTAATAACGTTGTTAGCTGCCGTAATAGCTCATCACCAGCAACATGCCCGCAGGTATCATTCACTATCTTAAACTGGTCCAAATCAATATAACAAAGCGCATGTTCGGCGCCATCATTCCGGGCATTTTCTAATAACAATTCTAAACGACGCTCGAACTCACGGCGATTGATTAGCCCTGTCAGCGCATCATGGGTGGCTTGATAGGAAACTTTATTTGCCAATCCTCGTAACTCGGTAACATCATGAAATACAATTACAACACCGACACCCCCCCCTTCTCTGTCCAGAATAGGACTCGTTGTCACCTCAACTGCATACTCATTCCCGGCAGATTGATTAACAATAACCTGTCCCTGCAGGACCACCCTTCGCCCTTCTTGCAGACAGTCATCAACTAGGCTCTCAATCGTATTATGCGTTGATTCATCATAAACATTGATTAATGCACACAATGAACGTCCCCTGGCATCGTTAAACTCCACGCCCGTAAGCAACTCAGCACGAGGATTCATATAATCAACCAGACCTTCATCATTGGTTGTGACTACGCCATCCCCTATAGATTCCAGCGTAATCTGCGCCCGTTCTTTCTCTTTGAAAAGCGCTGCCTCTAACTGTTTATGCTCCGTAATATCAGTTCTGATGCCAACATACTGGTAAGGCTCCCCCCGAGAATTAACAAAAGGCACTATCGTAGAGTCCACCCAAAAATACTCACCGTTCTTTTTCTGACTTCTCACCTCTCCATGCCACACGTTACCGCCTTTAATCGTGGCCCACAGGTCATCAAAAAACTCATCAGCATGATAGTTTGAATTTATTATTCGATGATTTTCACCCAACAATTCTTCTCGACTAAACTGACTGACATCACACAGCTTGTCATTGGCATAAGTGATATCACCATTTTTATCCGTAATACTAACGATCGAATGCTGGTCCAATGCAAATTTTTGATAATTAAGATCTCGTACGGTTCGTCGCAACACAGCTGCATTACTTTTCAGCTGAAACATTATAAAAATAATGTAAGCTAATAACCCAACTGCAAAGAGGTAAAGATAGAGACGGTAAATATTGGTATGCTGCACCAATGACTCATTATGAAGGTGATATAAGGCAGACAAGGCATCGACTTGCTGGACTGTCGCAGGCGTTGTCAAACTCAAAATCATATTATCTACTATCTGTTTTTCATCCACCACCACCTGTACATGCTGAACTAGACGGAGAATCGTACTTCTCAGGGGTGAGGGGTAATTTTCCAGGCTATTCTCGATATTTTCATAGCTTGAAATCACATGATGTCTGAGTGCGATACTGCTATTGGCATGATAACTAAGTACATCGCGGGCCATATCGCTTAACCGTATCACCAATTCAATATCAGCTGATTGTTCTGCCATACCCCCCATCAATTCGTCCATTAGAGAGGGAATATAATGAATCGAATTTCTTAATACAGAATTGTGTGATTTAAACGCCTCAAGTGTTTCCTCTTTATCCAATAATATTATTTTAAGCATATCTAGCTGTTGATCAATATCTTGATTATTCTGATCAAGCTTGTTGAAGGCCTCCATCTCAAGGTCGCTATGTTTTTGTTTTAATTGCCGCATCCATAACACTAATGGATCATAGTGCGATAACAGTTCAGTCCGTGAACGCAGCACATCACGACCAAGATTGGCATCCAGCTGACGAATATGAGAGAGGTTATTTAATATTGCGTTATAACTTTTCCCATCAACTGCTTGCGTCTTAATATAAAAAAAGGTCATCAATAATACTGTCAACACTCCCAACAGGAACGGCCGCATAGTTGCTATTGCCATTAATCATCCCCGCCATCATTACGACCATTCAGGGAATGCAAAAATTGTACGATCAAACGCGCATCGTGCAGCGGTATAGGCCTGCCTAGTTGATAAACGGCCATTACTATCACTGCCTGCTCCAGGGTTTCTGCTGAGCCATCGTGGAAGTATGGGGGCGTCAAGGCGACATTTCTCAAGCTGGGCACACGAAACCGATGCTTGTCACCCTCTTTCCCAGTCACGTTAAATCGCCCCAGATCCACGGCTGAAAATAGTTGCCGGTCAGCAAAATAATCGCCCATCACACCAAAGAGCTGGAACATATTCCCCCCCACATTGCCGCCCTGGTGACAGGCAATGCAGCCGTAAGTTTTGAATAACTGATAACCTTTACGCTGTTCAACACTTAACACCTCTTCATCACCGTGCAGAAAACGGTCAAAAGAGGAATCAGGGGTAATTAACGACCGCTCAAACTCGGCAATGACATCAATCACATCTTTCTTCTGAATAGCGCTTGATTGATAGAGCTGCTTAAACGCTGTTTGATACTCTGGAATAAAGGTAAGCGTGTTCAACACATCGCTCCACTGTGCGCCCATCTCCGTCGTACTGGTCAATGATTCATTGACCTGCTGTTCTAATGTCGTTGCACGCCCATCCCAGTACCACCGAAAATTATTGGCACTATTATAGATGGTGAGTGTATTCACCAGCCCGAAGGAGACATCCCCATTAACAGGATGCGAGCGGTGATCAACACCACTACCATTAAGCAAGTGACAACTATCACATGAGATATCCCCCGCAGGTGAGAGGCGTTTATCGACAAAGAGTCGCCGACCCAGCGCGACCTTTTCGCTATTCAGGTTGCGAGGCTTGGCAACCGGTTGAAGGGGTTCGTTGATATACTGCTGGGTAGGGAGGTCATACAAATAAAATGGATCAGAGTGGATCGTCTCAGCAATTGATTCATCCTCACCATAAATCGAATACCCCAGCAACCAAGGCAAGGCAAAAATCAACAGTAGCAATGATACGCTGAGAATGGCATTTTTTTTCATTTTACAGGCCCAACACTCTACCCCAGATAAAAAAGCCAGCGCACCCGATCAACTTATTTACGAATGAAATTGATCACCTCCTTTCATAGTAAGTTATTTATTGCAAAACGATCAATCGCTATCGTTTCCTCGCCGCAATTCGAAGCCGTAGCGCATTCAGTTTAATAAACCCCTCGGCATCCTGCTGGTTGTAACTCCCGGCATCATCTTCGAAGGTCGCAATGTTGGCATCAAACAAACTGTCTGATTGTGACTGACGGCCCACTACCATTACGTTTCCTTTATAGAGTTTAATGCGCACAATGCCATTTACACGCGTCTGAGAAGCATCGATCATCGTCTGCATCATCTCACGCTCCGGACTCCACCAATAACCGTTATAGATTAACGATGCGTAACGCGGCATCAATTCATCTTTGAGGTGGGCCACTTCACGATCCAGCGTGATGGATTCAATCGCACGGTGCGCCTTTAACATCACCGTACCCGCAGGGGTCTCATAACAACCCCGCGCCTTCATGCCAACATAACGATTTTCAACGATATCATCACGACCGACACCGTTTTCACCGCCAACCTTATTGAGATAACGCATTACCTCGGCGGGGCTCATCGCTTCGCCATCAATCGCAACGATATCGCCGCTCTGATAAGTCAGCTCTAGGTATAGTGCCTGATCAGGTGCCTGCTCAGGACTGACTGTCCAACGCCACATATCCGCCTCAGGTTCGGCCCATGGGTCTTCCAGAATGTCGCCTTCATAGGAGATATGCAGTAAGTTTGCATCCATTGAATAAGGCGATTTTTTACCCCGTTTCTGCTCAATCGCAATGCCATGTTGATCGGCATAGGCCATCAGTTTTTCACGTGAGTTAAGGTCCCATTCACGCCACGGCGCGATGATCTTCACATCGGGTTTCAGGGCATAAGCACCCAACTCAAAGCGTACCTGATCATTCCCCTTGCCGGTCGCACCGTGGGATACTGCATCGGCGCCGGTCTCGTTAGCAATCTCAATCAGGCGTTTTGCAATTAATGGGCGTGCGATCGAAGTGCCCAGCAGGTATTCGCCTTCATAAATAGCGTTGGCGCGGAACATCGGAAAGACATAATCGCGCGCGTACTCTTCACACAGGTCTTCGATGTAGATCTCTTTAATCCCCATCGCTTCAGCCTTCGCTCGCGCCGGTTCAACCTCTTCACCCTGGCCGATATCGGCGGTAAAAGTGACCACTTCGCAGTGGTATGCGTCCTGTAGCCATTTGGCAATGATGGAGGTATCAAGGCCACCCGAATAGGCCAGCACAACTTTATTGACATCTGTTTGCGACATTCAAAATAATCCTATAAATTACATGGTTTCTTGACTGCAAATTATAACGTAATTAGCACTATACGACTGAAAAATCAGGTCAATTGCACCCAAATGAAGCGCCCTAATCGAATCAGCCCATCAAACGAGTGAAATACCTCGCCGCAGATGCGCACACCACCATCGTAACAACGTATTAGAAAAAACGGCGCCGCATGACAAAAATATCATACGATAAACCCAGCCACGCTCAACTTTGCAGACATGTGCTACCTCTAGCCACTCCTTCTGCTGAGAAAGCTCCACAAGGGTCTTCAATCCAATAAACAGCGGCCACAACGCCGCCAGCCGCAATCGCAGACAGCGACGCGGCAGCGCAGTGACGTACGCCTCCGCCAACGCATAGTGGGCAAGCGCCACCTCAATCCCTTTTATCAGCAGTGGCTGTGCCGCCGCACTATTTTTGGCATTCATCAACGCCGCTGCTGTTAAGCCCACTTCATCCAGCCACGGTTGCGGCAGATAACAGCGTCCCAGCCGCAGGTCTCGCGGCACATCGCGCAAGATATTGGTCATCTGTAGCGCCTGCCCAAAGCGAATCCCCAGATTTGAATGTTGCGCTTCAGCCTCGCCCCACGCCTGAAGTTCATCAGTATGTGCGATGGAGATTTTCGTCCAGAACTCGCCAACACACCCGGCCACCAGATAAGTGTAGCGCGCCAGTTGTTGCTCATCCGGTAACGCGGTGACTGTCGCCGCATCATTCAGCGGGGCAGGGAAGTTTTCCAGATCACTCAACATCCCTTCGATCAGCGTTAAAACCACGTTGCGAATGAGCGCCCTGTCTGGGCCCGTCTGTCGAGCGAATAATTCAAACAACGCCGACAGCTTCGTCAGCAACTCGCTTTCAGCGATATGATTCAGCCGATCAATATACGCTTCCCGCAACCGTTCAAGCGGCGCGTCCGCCGCTTTATCGAGCTGTAGTTGTGCGTGAAATTGTTGCAGTGCCGCCGCTCTTTTTAGCATAGGTACAGCGGTAGTATCTGCGAGTGTATCTGCCGCGCGCGCCAATAGATAGGCAACACTGATCGGCTCCCGCAGCGGCTGGGGTAACACGCGTAATGTCAAATAAAAGCTGCGCGATACGCCACGTAATAACTCATTAAGCAGATAGTGACGCACGACATCATCGAGTGATGATGGTAGAAAGGATGCGGATTCAGGCGGCATCAATGGCCTCTTTCACCTCGGCGGGTAACAGGTCTGCAAAGACAAAGCCGTCCCGTTCCACTACCTCACCCAGCGTAATATCGATAACACCATCGAACATCGGTCCCGCAAAGACAAAGCTATGGAACTCGCCATTTTCACCACAGGGATCGACCTCAGGGGGCAACTCATCTAATAGCGCATGATTAAACTCACGCCCTGCAAACGTTGCCGAAAGTTGTTGTGGGTCGACGCAGGTCAAGTGCGCACGTAAGCCGCTCTCAATCATTTCACGACACAACGTCGCCGTCGGCATCCCCCACAACGGGAAAAGTGGTTCAATGCCACACCCCGCCAATTTTTGTTCGCGGTACTCTCGAATGTCCTGTAAATAGAGATCACCAAAGGCAAAGCAATCAATTGATCGCTGCTGACAGCGCGCAACAAACACCGACATACGCGCCTCATATTCAGCATTACTGCAAGGGCTGGGGATCTCAATAATATCTAACGGCAATCCCGCACGAACGGCCTGCAATGCCAGTAACTCGCGGCGCACGGCATGCATCGCCACACGGTCGTGCGTCAGATTAACGGTCGTAAACAATCCCACCACTTCAATCTCAGGCTGCTGTCGCAGCACATGCAACGCCCACGCGCTATCTTTGCCACTGCTCCATGAGAGCAAAACCCTTTTTTTCATGTCCAATTCCTTACACTACCGTCGTCGCAGTAAATCGCTGCGATCACTTTCCAGCCCTCACCAACCCACCCAGTCCCTGCTGTTCCAATGCCTGTTCAAGGTATGTTCGCAGTGCCTTGGCATCATCATATTGCAGCGCCTGATCTAAAACCTGGCGCGCTTCAATGACGGTAAAGTTACGAATCACGGACTTCACCCGCGGCATGCTCGCCACACTCATGCTCAGGCTATCGACCCCCATGCCAAGCAGGAGGAGTGCTGAGGCAGGGTCGCCGGCCATCTCACCACAAACACTCACCGGTTTACCCATTAAATGGGCGCTCGCCACAATTTGAATCAACGCACGCAACACCGCCGGGTGCAGTGAATCATAGAGTGACGCCACGCGTGGGTTATTACGATCCACTGCCAATAAATACTGGGTCAGATCGTTGGTGCCAACTGAAAAAAAATCGACTCGTGACGCCAACGCCTCTATCTGATAAATCACCGATGGCACTTCAACCATAATCCCCACCTGCGGCATCAACACCTGCTCACCCGCTTCAAGCAACTCGTGATGCGCACGGCCGATCAATTGCAATGCGCGATCAACCTCAGCCACATTACTCACCATCGGCAATAACAGGTGGAGATTATTCAACCCCACACTGGCACGCATCATTGCGCGTAGCTGCACCAGAAAAATTTCAGGGTGATCGAGCGTAATACGAATACCGCGCCAGCCAAGAAAAGGATTTTCTTCATTGATCGGAAAATACGAGAGTGCCTTATCCCCTCCTATATCGAGTGTGCGCAGCGTCACTGGCCGCGGTGCAAACCCCTTCAGCACCTCATGATAGATCGTGCGCTGCGCCTCTTCGCCAGGAAAACGCTCACGAATCATAAAGGGAAATTCAGTACGGTAGAGCCCGATACCTTCGGCGCCACTCTCTATCGATGGCGCCAAATCGGACAACAAACCCGTATTGGCATAAAGCGGTAGATGGACCCCGTCCGGGGTGGTCGAGGGCAGCTCTCGCAGCCCTTCCAGCCCCGCGACCAACTCCTCTTCTTCACGTGCGAGGCGGGTATACTCATCACGCACCGCCTGCGATGGCGAAACAAAAAGCCGTCCACGATAGCCATCGACCACCAGCTCACAGCCATCAATGCGCGACACGGGTAATTCACTGGCGCCGACCACTGCCGGAATCCCCATCGCATGCGCTAAAATCGCAACATGAGAAGAGCTTGAACCGCGTGCCGAGACAACCCCCACCAGACGCTCTCGCGGCACCTCTGCCAGCATCGTCGCAGAGATATCCTCCCCCACAAGAATGGTCTTTAATGGATAGTCAGGCTGGCGGCGAACCTGGTGCTGCAGATGCGCCAGGATGCGTCGCCCAAGATCACGGACATCATCTGCACGCTCACTCAGATAGGAGTTATCCATCGACTCAAATAACTGCGCCTGTTCATTAATGGTGTCGCGCCACGCCCCCGGTGCCCAGCTGCCTGCGCGAATCCGTTCAATCGTTTTTCCGATCAACGTATCACTATTCAACATCAACAAATAAGCATCAAATAACGCGCGGCTCTCGGCCCCCAATTCAGGATGTATCGAGGCCTCCAGCGCTTTGATATTAGCGCGTGCCGCATCTAGCGCCTGCTCCAGTGCAAGAATTTCTGTCGCGGTATCTTTGGTTTTGCGATGCGGTACCGCATCAAGATCTGACATCGGATAGACCACCACTGCGGTGCCAATCCCGACCCCAGGCGCACCGGGCAATGCCACAATAGGGCGATTACTTTTACCCACGGGCATCTCGCTAAACCCTTTAATTTCACCCCGTGCATCGGCATGCGCCATCGCACCCGCCAACTGCGCCGCCACTGTCAGCAGAAAAGCAACTTCATCTTCATCGAAACCACGCAGACTACGCTGCCGCACCACCAGCACTCCCATCACCTGTCGATGGTGAATGATGGGGACGCCTAAAAAGCCGTGAAAAGAGACCTCGCCCGTTTCAGCAATAAAGCGATAACGGGGATGATCTGGCGCATTACTAAGATTCAGCATCTCCTGTGTCTCACCCACTACACTAACCAGTCCTTCGCCCTGGTTAATGCGCACCACACCAATAGCTTCGGGATTCAACCCATCGCTCGCCATAAGAATATATTGCTGCGCGACGTGATCTAACAGATAAATTGAACAGACATCGACAGACATCGCCTGCTTAACGCGTGACACAATAATTAATGAGGCTTGCTGAAGGTCATGCGCTGCGTTGACCTCTTGCACAATGCGACGCAAGATTACCAGCATGTCACAGCCTTAAAACGTGTGAACAACAAGATGATGGCCGCGAATGCTGCCCATCCAGAAACTAGCTCGCCCTGCGAGGCAGAACCAAAGGTTCCAGTTCGACCAGCGCGTGCCGGTATACATTACGTTTGAAAGCGACGATCTCTTCCAGCGGATCCCAATAATCGATCCAGCGCCAGTGATCAAACTCCGGCTGATCGGTGGCATCCAGCCGTACATCACTCTCTTCACCTTTCATCTCCAGCAGAAACCAGATCTGTTTCTGGCCGATACACAACGGCTTGCTTTGGTGACGCACCAATCCTTTTGGGAGACGATAGCGTAGCCAGTCGTTCGTACGGCCCAAAATAGTTACGTGGCAGGGTTTCAGGCCGACCTCTTCGTGGAGCTCGCGGTACATCGCATCTTCTGGGGTTTCGTTGGGCTGAATACCGCCCTGAGGAAATTGCCACGCCTGCTGACCTATACGACGGGCCCATAGCAATTTACCTTCCTGATTGTTCAAGATAATGCCTACATTAGCTCTATATCCGTCAAGATCGATCACTAGTCAGGCCTCACAAAACTGCTACAATTGGCCAAATTGTCACATAAATCATAGCTTCAGCGCAAATTAAACCCCTCATTATGTTGAAAATTAACATCAATTAAGAGTGGGACACTCGCGCAAATAATATAAACAGGGGTAAACAACGTGAGTTTGGCTATTTTTGATCTGGATAACACCCTGATTGGAGGGGATAGCGACTATCTCTGGAGTCAGTTTCTCACTGAAGCAGGCATTGTCGGGCCCGAGCATCAGCGAGAGAACCAACGATTTTACGATGAATATGTCGCGGGTTCACTCGATATCAATGAATTCCTCGCCTTCCAGCTCGCCCCACTGGCCACCCATGATATTGAAGTATTATTGAAGTGGCGCGAACGTTTTATAGCAGAAAAAATACCTCCTATCATGCTCTCGTCGGCACAGGCACTGATCGACAAGCATGCAAATGACGGTAAAACATTGCTGATTATTACCGCCACCAACAGCTTTGTCACCGCGCCGATCGCGGCCCGCCTCGGCATTTCTCACCTGCTCGCCACCGAACCTGAGCTGCTCAACGGACAGTACACGGGCAAAGTCACTGGCACCCCCTGTTTCCGTGAAGGAAAGGTCGAGCGCCTCAACCTATGGCTTAAAGAGACTGGGCACAATCTTGATGACAGCTGGTTTTATTCCGATTCCCACAATGACCTGCCACTACTGGAGCGGGTCACACACCCCGTCGCGGTCGATCCCGATGAAATACTCACCGAACATGCTAAAGGCCAGCAGTGGCCCATCATCAGCCTCCGCTAAAACAGACCGACAACACTTACATGAAAGTATCTTTATTGGCCGCCTTCATTGACGCATCTTTTTTGGTGACCAGACCTTTTTGTACCAGCTCCTGAAGATTCTGATCGAGCGTCTGCATCCCTAGGCTCTGTCCAGTCTGAATGGCTGAATACATCTGCGGAATCTTGTTTTCACGAATCAGGTTTCGGATCGCAGGCGTTCCAATCATAATTTCATGCGCCGCGACACGCCCACCGCCGACCTTTTTCAGCAGCGTTTGTGATATCACCGCTTTTAATGATTCCGATAACATTGAACGAATCATCTCTTTTTCTGCGGCGGGAAATACATCAATAACACGATCGATGGTCTTTGCCGCCGAACTGGTATGCAATGTTCCAAACACCAGATGGCCCGTCTCGGCCGCAGACAACGCCAGACCAATGGTTTCCGGATCACGCATTTCGCCCACCAGAATAATGTCCGGGTCTTCACGCAGCGCTGAGCGCAGCGCCTCGGAAAAGCCCAATGAATCACGGTGAATTTCGCGCTGATTGACCAGACACTTCTTACTTTGATGTACAAATTCGATTGGATCTTCCAGCGTCAGGATATGGCCATACTCAGTATTGTTTTTGTAGTCCATCATCGCCGCCAGCGTGGTTGATTTACCGGAACCTGTCGGCCCCGTCACCAGCACAATGCCGCGCGGGGTATCCGCAATATCACCAAAAACTGCAGGCGCACCCAGCTCTTCGAGTGAAAGAATGGTCGATGGAATGGTTCGAAACACCGCGCCCACACCGCGATTATGATTGAACGCATTGACACGAAAACGCGCCAAACCGGGTATTTCGAATGAGAAATCTGTTTCCAGGAATTCTTCAAAATCTTTCCGCTGTTTATCGTTCATGATGTCATAAATCATGTTTTGCACCGTCTTGTTATCCAGCGCGGGAACATTGATTCGACGTATATCGCCATCCACACGAATCATCGGCGGTAATTCCGCAGACAGATGTAAATCTGACGCGTTACTTTTAACACCAAATGCGAGTAACTCAGCAATATCCATTCAATTCTCCTCCAGAGATCTCAACTCACCGTGTTGCAACAGAAACTGATTAGCGAAATAAATAATTTATCCGCTAGCAGTCACTTAACGGCATTTCCATATACATCTTGAACAGCCCCGTACGTACACCACCAACGTTAGAACATAATTATATTCTTGCTGGACTCCGCCCCATAAACCACTAAAATAGCGCTCACTTATGCCACACGAAATCAACATTACACTTAACCTTGAACAGATACGACAGCGCATCGCCGCCGCTGAGCGCCAATATCACCGGCCACCCGGTAGCGTGAATCTACTCGCTGTGAGTAAAACCCAGCCTGTCACCGCAATTCTGACGGCACTTGAACAGCAACAATATCACTTCGGCGAAAACTACCTGCAGGAAGCGCTCAATAAGATCGGCGCATTACAGGGACACCCTATCGTATGGCATTACATCGGCGCAATTCAATCCAATAAAACACGTCCGATTGCTGAGCAATTTGACTGGGTTCATAGCGTCAGCAGTCTCAAGATCGCCAAAAAATTAAGTGCGCAACGACCCGAGTCACTGCCGGATCTGAACATTTGTCTTCAGTTCAACGTGAGCAATGAAGCCAGCAAATCCGGCGCGGCGGTTGAGACACTATCCACCCTCGCCGCGGAGGTCGCTCAATTACCGCGCATCAAGCTACGGGGCCTGATGGCAATCCCGCAAATATCGTCTAATATTGATCAACAACGTGCTGTTTTCCACGCGGTGCAACAGGCTCAACAAGGGCTAATCGACGCCGGCTATCCACTGGATACCTTGTCACTTGGCATGTCGGCAGATCTGGAAGCCGCCATCGCTGAAGGTTCGACGATGGTACGCATCGGGACAGCCATTTTTGGTGAACGCAACTCATCACCAAATTAAATCATCAGGGGTAGAACATGGCGCAGACGACAGAATCACAGTATATTCCTTTATATGAACAATAAACGATACACATTCATTGGCGGCGGCAATATGGCGCGCAGCCTGATCGGCGGCATGATCAGTGATGGCTGCGCTCCGGAGCAGATTCAAGTGGCCGACCCCAGCGCAGAGCAGTGCCAGCAGTTGGCAGCCGCCTTTGACATTCACACAACCACCGCCAATCTCGATGCTTTGCAGCAGACGGACGTCGTCATCCTTGCGGTCAAACCTCAAGTGATTGAGTCCGTCGCCAGTGAGATAGCAGAAACGATTCAGCAACAGCAATGCCCTGTCATCTCAATCGCTGCGGGCATTCGCACTCATGACCTGCAACGCTGGCTAGGCGGAGGTTGTGCCGTTATTCGCGCCATGCCCAATACACCGGCACTGGTGGGCTGCGGTGCCACCGCACTCTTCGCCAACCCGGCCACGAACCCTGATCAACGAGATCTTGCCGAGTTCATCATGCGTTCAGTCGGACTCACCCTGTGGCTGGATGATGAGCCGCTGATGGATGCTGTTACCGCCCTCTCGGGCAGCGGCCCCGCCTACTTTTTTCTATTGATGGAATCACTGGAAAACGCCGGCTGCAACGCGGGGCTATCGCGTGAAACGGCACGCCTGCTGACGCTACAAACCGCCTTTGGCGCGGCCAAAATGGCGCTCGAAAGCAGTGATGATAGTGCGACGTTGCGAAAATGCGTCACTTCACCGGGCGGCACCACCGAGCGCGCCATTGACATAATGGAGTCAGGTGAATACCAGACCCTTATTAATAGCGCGGTTCAAGGCGCCAAAGCACGCGCGGAAGCATTGGCTGATTTATTAGGACATCATCAAAATGGATAGCACTTATTTCAGTAATCCAGCACTCTACCTGATCGACGCCGTGTTTGGCCTCTACCTGATTGCCATCATGCTGCGCTTTCTACTGCAGCTAGTGCGGGCAAGTTTTCATAACCCAGTGTGTCAATTCCTGGTCAAAATCACCAATCCACCACTGGTGCCGCTAAGACGTATTATCCCTGGCTTTAAAGGCATAGATGTCGCCTCGATAATTTTACTCTTTGCCGTACAGATGAGCGCTATTCTGCTCAAGCTGCTCATTGCGGGGTCATCTTTCAATTTCGTAATACTGATTCCCATTGCCATCGCTGATCTACTCTCGCTCGCACTGAATGTCTTTATGGTCGCGATATTAGTACAGGTCGTGCTGAGCTGGGTTGGACAGGGCGCCTATAACCCACTAATAGCCACGATCTACTCTCTCACCGAACCTGTATTAAGCCCTGTCCGCCGCCTCGTTCCTACGATCGCAGGCATGGATCTATCCCCTTTTTTCGTACTCCTCTCCATTCCGCTCATCAAGATGCTAGTCATTGCCCCCATCTCAAACCTCGGCAACGTTCTCACCTAAGTTCACACCTCTATACCACTGTATCCGCCAGTAAAATAGACTCTCTTTTTATCAAAAAAATTAGTCCCGGGCATTATCTGAGATCATTTAAAAACAAGCGCCTCATTTGACAGCAAAAATAGAAAGCGCCACACAATTTTTTGAAAAAAAGCTCATGCCCAGCAACAAAATTCCGATAGTAGACTGTAACTACAATAAATTTTAGCCATATTAGCCATTACATTAAGGGCAGACTGGAAAAGGGAAATATGTCCACAAACGCTTTGGATATCAACGAGGCTCTACAGCAAGACCGCTTCAGTAGCCAGATGGAAGCTTTTGCTCAGTGGAAAACTGAGCTTGTGCAGACCATTAGAAGTTATCAGGAGTGGCTCAGTCAAAACGACAAAAGCAGCCCTGAAATCGAGTTACGCATCTTTGATGCGCTAAAAGCGCTCGACTCCGACAACCTGAATATCGCCTTTGTTGCAGAGTTTTCGCGCGGCAAGACTGAACTCATCAACGCCATCTTCTTTGCGAACTATGGGCGTCGCCTGCTACCCTCTGAAGCAGGGCGAACGACGATGTGTCCAACAGAACTTTTTTACGATAAAAATAAACAACAGTCGTTTATCAAACTACTGCCGATTGAAACACGCCTCAGTGATGCCAGCCTCTCAGAACTCAAAAATGAAGCGAGTTACTGGACGACATTACCACTCGATATCGACTCCCCAGACCAGATGGCCGAAGCGTTCAAAGAGGTTGTTAAAACAAAAGACGTGCCAGTGGACGAGGCTGAAAAACTCGGTCTCTACTGTGAAGAGCTGTATGGGGGGGATGAAGCGTCACCACCGCCAGAAAAAATTGAGATTCCGATGTGGCGCCATGCCCTGATCAGTTTTCCGCATCCTTTATTACAACAAGGGCTGGTGATTCTGGATACCCCAGGGCTCAACGCTCTAGGCAGTGAACCAGAACTGACACTCAACATGCTACCAAGTGCCCAGGCAGTGCTCTTTATCCTCTCGGCCGACACCGGAGTCACCAAGAGTGATCTCGATATGTGGAAAAACCACATCACGGCCTTCCGCGACAAGAAACAGAGTGGACTCGTTGCGGTGCTCAATAAGATCGACATCCTCTGGGATGACATGAAACAACCAGATGAGGTCATCGCTTCAATCGAAGAACAACGCAAAACCAGTGCCGCCATGCTGGGTATTGACGCGAGTAGCGTCTACCCGGTTTCAGCACAGAAAGCACTGCTTGCCAAGACCAAAAAAGATCAGGCATTACTCGAGCGGAGCAACCTCCTCGAGCTTGAATCACTGCTTGCCAACGAGATTCTGCCCACCAAACAGCAGGTCATCTGGAGCAGTATTGTTGTCGGCCTCGACCAGTCTATCAACAACACTTATGATCCCATTGCAGGCAAACTACAGGATTTAAATAAACAACGGAAACAAATAGAGGCGCTGCGCGGCAAGAATGAAGATGTCGTACAACAGTTACTGCAAAAAGCAAAAGAACAGAAGGTCGCCTATTACGAAAGTGTTAAAAACTTTCAGGCCAGCCGACGCCGTCTTGCCACTCAGGCCAAGGTGATGTTCAACACCCTCGGAATGGACGCCATCGATGTCATCATCGATAAAACACGGCATGATATGACCGGTAGCTGGACCACCAATGGCATGAAAAATGGCATGACGCTCTTCTTCGAAAGTTCACGAGAAGCGATGCAGATTGCAGAGCGACACTCTGATGAGATCCATAAACTGATCGAATCTATCTACAAAAAATTCCACGATGAACATGGACTCAAAATTCATAAAGCACCCAAGTTTAATATTCAATCACACATCTCGGAACTGGACCAACTGGCGATGAAAGCGGAAGAATTTCGTAACAGCCCTATCTCTACCATGGCCGAACAGAGCTTTGTGGTTAAAAAGTTTTTTATCTCACTCGTCAGCCATGTCCGCAACACCTTTGGTAATTCTAATCGTGAAGCCGATGCATGGCTCAAAGAACTGATCAACCCACTGGTCATTCAGATTCAGGAAAAACGCGCCAGTATCGACAAATATATGGTGACACTCAGCAAGATTAAGGCATCGAAAAATAACCTAGAAGGCCAGCTCAAACTATTAAATGATGAGCTAGTGATACTCGAGGCGCAAGCAGCCTCACTCGAGGCGATGCGCAAAACACTGAAAAACTGTACCCCACCTGAATAACCCTTTCTGTAAACAGCATTATCGTGCTTTAACTGAAGGGCCCGCACATTTTTCCAAACAATCGTTTACCACTACTATCCTGATGGTTACAATGGTGATTGCCACCTTAGAAGGATAGAAAGTAAGATGCAGGACTACCAGCGTGATTTTATTGATTTTGTCATCGACAGCGGCGTACTCCGCTTTGGTGAATTCACATTGAAATCAGGGCGCATTAGCCCCTACTTTTTCAATAGCGGCCTGTTCAATACCGGCGCGACGATCTCCCGCCTCGGCCAATACTATGCCGCCGCCATCGTCGCTGATAATGTCGCACTCGACATGTTGTACGGGCCTGCATATAAAGGCATTCCGCTCGCGGTTGCCACGGTGATTGCACTGCAGGAACAGCATCAACGAGATATCCCTTTTGCCTTCAATCGCAAAGAGGCTAAAGACCACGGTGAAGGTGGCATGATCGTCGGCGCCGCATTACAGGGAAAAGTGCTGGTAATAGATGATGTCATCTCAGCGGGCACCTCAGTGCGCGAGTCTGCGGCAATCATCAATGAGGCAGGTGCATCAATGGCGGGCGTGGCAATCGCGCTGGATCGCCAGGAAAGGGGCCAGGGCGACACCTCCGCTATTCTCGAGATTCAGCAACAACACGGCATTAAAGTCACCAGCATTGCCAGTTTGTCGACATTACTCGACTATCTCAGCGAAAAACCACAGCAGGCTGATACACTGGCGCGCATCCGAGATTATCAGGCTCAATATGGGTGCGCTTAATCGTCATCTAATACTGACCATGAACAACCTCATGCGCTATGTGGCTGGCGCCTTGCTTGGATGTTGCCTGTTGGCCACCGCCCCGCTCTATGCCGAACCGACCATTCCTGCTTTCACTGCTCACTATGAGCTACTGCGCAATGGCAAGATGAAAGTCGGTGAAGTTAAACGCACCACGACAATTGCAGAAAATGGCGTCGTCACCTTCGAATCTCACTCCAAAACCACCGGGCTTGCGGCACTCTTCATAAAAGACAAAATCAGCGAAAGCACCGCCTTTGTGCTCGATGACGACACTATTCAACCGCAGCACTACCACTATGACCGCAACGGCGGAAAGCGTTCACTTGTCATTAATCTCGATTTTGACTGGCCCAATAAAAGCATGGCTGATACCGTCGATGATGAGCCGATACAAATACCAATATCAGCGGGCACACAAGACAAGCTTTCTTATCAATTGCAGTTAATGCTCGATCTGCAAGCAGGACTCACCACTTTTGACTATCCTGTTGCCGATAAGGATGCGGTAAAAACATACCGCTTCACGCTATTGGGTGAGGAGACCATCAAAACCCCGATAGGAAATATCGCCACCATCAAGCTCAAACGCGAACGGGCGGCGAACAGCAAACGCAATATCACTATCTGGTTCGCTAAGTCGCTACGTTATTTGCCGGTGCGTATAACACAAGGCAAGAGTGATGATGAATTCATCATGCTTGAAATTAAAAAAGTCGAAGGACTTTAACTCAAACGGCTAAAGCACTCTGCTCAAGTCTTTGGCAACGTCACACCCTGCTGCCCTTGATACTTACCCCCGCGATCCTTGTACGACACTTCGCACACTTCATCGGACTCAAAAAAGAGTACCTGTGCAACCCCTTCGTTGGCGTAGATCTTCGCCGGCAATGGCGTGGTATTAGAAAACTCGAGCGTCACATGCCCTTCCCACTCCGGTTCAAACGGCGTGACATTCACAATAATGCCGCAACGCGCGTAGGTCGATTTACCCAGACAGATGGTCAGCACGCTGCGCGGAATACGGAAATATTCCACGGTACGTGCCAACGCAAATGAGTTTGGCGGGATGATACAGACATCAGATTTCAGATCGACAAAACTGTTTTCATCAAAATTCTTCGGATCAACAATCGCCGAATTAATATTGGTGAAGATCTTGAACTCATCGGCACAGCGGATATCGTAGCCATAGCTCGATGTGCCGTACGAAACGATCCGCCCCTTTTCATTCTCCCTCACCTGCCCCGGTTCATAGGGTTCAATCATGCCGTGCGCTTCGGCCATGCGGCGGATCCACTTATCAGACTTGATACTCATCTCGTAATCTCTGTTTATTGATTTATAAATTAGGTGAAAGAAAGCGATCCCAAAAGTATCAGGTATTCTGTATCACAATATTCGGAAATGCGGTGCTGTAGTCCTTCGACTGCAACGACAACCCCGCCGCCACACGGCGTGCAATCTCACGATAATTCTGCGCAATCACACCCTCAGGATCGGCCACCACACTAGGATGACCACCATCCGCATTTTCACGAATGGTGATATCCAGCGGCAATGAACCCAGCAGCTCAATGCCATAATCAGCCGCCATCCGTTCGCCCCCGCCCGCGCCAAAGATGTGCTCTTCATGACCACACTCAGAACAGATGTGGGTGCTCATATTTTCAATCACACCCAGCACCGGTACCTCAACCTTTTCAAACATCTTCAGCGCCTTGCGTGCATCCAGCAACGCAATGTCCTGCGGCGTGGTGACAATGACCGATGCACTCACCGGAATCTTCTGCGCCAGCGTCAACTGCACATCACCGGTACCCGGCGGCAGGTCGATCACCAGGTAATCGAGATTGTCCCAGTTAGTATCATTCAACAATTGCTCCAGCGCCTGCGTCACCATCGGGCCGCGCCAGATCATCGGATTGTCTTCTTCGATCATGTAGCCGATCGACATCGACTGAATACCGTGGCACACCACCGGCGTCATCGTCTTGCCATCTTCGGTCTGTGGCTTCGTTGTAGCCCCCAACATCCGCGGCTGACTTGGCCCGTAGATATCCGCATCGAGAATCCCCACCCGTGCGCCCTCGACGGCCAGCGCCAGCGCCAGATTGACCGATGTGGTTGATTTCCCGACCCCACCCTTACCTGAAGCCACCGCAATAATATTCTTGATCTGCTTATGCGGCTTGATGCCGCGCTGTACCGTATGGCTGATAATCTTGCTACCGATCTCAATCACCACATCGGAAATACCCTCAAGCGCCACCACCTGATCACGCAACGCCTGCGCCAGGGTCTCCACATAACCGGCCGCCGGGAAGCCCAGTTCAATCTTCAACGAAACACGACCGCCATCGATAGCGATATCCTTCACTGCCGCGGCACTCACCAGATCGCTCTTCAAATAAGGGCAGGTGTACCCCTTGATCGCCATCTCTACCTGCAATTGTGAAATTTCAGCCATTGCTACACCCACTCCTCAAATATCAACTCAAAACAAAACGCGCATTCTAACGCAATTCGCGGCGCTCATCAGCCTACCTGTTTATAGGGGATTACCTTGGCTATTTGAATCCATCGCGTAACGTGCCATCTAACCCTAATCTAAGTTATAATACCGGGTTAATCCGCGCAGATCTCAGCAGGTTTGACGCATAACTAAATAAAAATCGTAACAAGTCAGGATTTCGGGGCGATATGCCGTCAACTTCAGCACCAACTACCACAGCAGCATCTACGGCTGAAAAGCGCAAGATACTGGTCACCAGCGCGTTGCCGTACGCCAATGGCTCGATCCACATCGGCCATCTGGTTGAGTATATTCAAACTGACATTTGGGTGCGTTTCCAGAAGATGTGCGGTCATACCTGCCATTACGTCTGCGCCGACGATACCCACGGGACCCCAGTCATGTTGCGCGCCGAACAGGAAGGGATCACCCCGGAGGCGCTGATCGAGCGCGTCCACGGCGAGCATTTTCAGGATTTCAGCGATTTCGCGATCGAGTTTGATAACTACCACTCGACCCACTCTGACGAAAACCGCGAACTGTCACAGGACACCTACCGTCGCCTCGACAAAGCGGGCCTGATTACCAAACGCACCATCGAACAGCTCTACGATTCGGAAAAAGAGATGTTCCTGTCGGATCGCTTTATTAAAGGCACCTGTCCCAAGTGTAAAGCGGAAGATCAATATGGCGACTCCTGCGAGAAATGCGGTGCAACCTACTCGCCGACCGATCTGATCAAGCCCTACTCTGCGCTCTCAGGAGCCATTCCGGTCACAAAAAAATCGGAGCATCACTTTTTCAAACTGGGTGAGTGCGAGGGTTTTTTGAAGACGTGGCTCAATCGCACTGGCGAAACAGCACCGCTACAGGCCGAGGCCGCCAACAAGATGGCCGAGTGGTTCGATGCTGGGCTGCGCGACTGGGACATCTCGCGCGACGCCCCTTATTTCGGTTTCGAGATCCCCGATGCGCCAGGCAAGTTTCTCTACGTGTGGCTCGATGCACCGATCGGCTACATGGCGAGCTTTAAAAACCTCTGCGACCGAGAAGGGCTCGACTTCGATAGTTACTGGCAGTCCGATAGCGATGCCGAGCTGTACCATTTTATCGGCAAGGATATCCTCTATTTTCACGCCCTGTTCTGGCCTGCGACGCTGCAATATGCAGGCTATCGCACCCCGACCAAGATCTGCGTGCACGGCTTTCTGACAGTCGATGGACAGAAGATGTCCAAATCGCGTGGCACCTTTATTATGGCGCGCACCTATCTCGAACATCTGAATCCGGAGTACCTGCGCTACTATTTCGCGGCTAAACTCAGCGACCGGGTCGAGGATATCGATCTTAACCTCGAAGACTTCAGCGCGCGCGTCAACAGTAATCTGGTGGGCAAGTACATCAACATCGCCTCGCGCTCGGCAGGCTTTATCAGCAAGCGCTTCGATGGCCAGCTCGCGGCCACGCTGGATGATGATGGCGCAGCACTGGTCACCGCCATTCAGGCGCAGGCGGCACAGATCGCCAACCTTTACGAAGCACGTCAGTTCAGCGAGGCGATGCGTGAAATCATGGCGCTGGCCGATCAGGCGAATGAGTATGTCAGCGACAAGGCGCCGTGGCTCATGGCGAAAGAAGCCGGGCAGGAAGCGGCACTGCATACGGTCTGCAGCGCGATTATTAACGCCTTCCGCGTGCTAACGATCTACCTCAAACCGGTACTGCCACGACTCGCGGCAGCGGTCGAGACGTTCCTCAATATCGATCCGTTGCAGTGGCATGATGTCGACGGACTATTGACCAGCCACGCCATCAACCCCTACCAACATCTAATGAAACGCATCGAACAGAAACAGATCGATGCGATGCTTGAGGCGAGTGCCGCGACACTGCAGCAAGCGCCCTCACCGGCACGCCATGGCGAGGCACAGCAGAAAAGCAGTAAGGCCGAGCAGAAAAAAATGACTAAATCTGAATCTAAGAATGAAGCGGGATCTTCCATCCCTGAGAATAAAGCGGGACTTACCGTGAATGATGAAACAGACAACACCATCCAGTTCGATGACTTCGCCAAAGTCGACCTGCGCATCGCCAAAATTGTAAAGGCGGCGCACGTCGACGGCGCCGACAAACTGCTGCAACTGACGCTCGATATCGGTGAAGCGCAGACGCGCAACGTCTTTGCCGGGATCAAGTCGGCCTACTCACCGGAGCAGCTGGAAGGAAAATTGACCGTGATGGTGGCCAACCTCGCACCCCGTAAAATGCGCTTTGGCCTCTCCGAAGGGATGGTGCTGGCCGCCGGCCCCGGTGGCAAAGCACTGTGGATACTGGAACCCCATGAGGGCGCGCAACCCGGCATGAAGGTGAAATAGCCCCACTCCTGCTACGTTGTAGCGGGAGGTCTGGCGGAGTAACATGGCACCGCCACGTGAACGATTAATAATACGATATAATACATGACTGAATTAGCCCTCATCCTTCTCAGCACCGTGCTGGTCAACAACTTTGTGCTGGTCAAATTCCTTGGCCTGTGTCCCTTCATGGGGGTTTCGCGCAAACTTGAAACGGCCATCGGCATGGCGCTGGCGACCACCTTCGTGCTGACGCTGTCATCGATCTGCAGTTACCTCGCCAACACTTACCTGCTGGCACCACTTGGCATTGAATACCTGCGGACTATCACCTTTATTCTGGTGATTGCCGTCGTGGTGCAATTCACCGAGATGTTCATCCAGAAAAGTAGTCCACTGCTGCACAAAGTGCTCGGCATCTTCCTGCCGCTAATCACTACTAACTGTGCGGTGCTCGGGGTTGCCCTGCTCAACGTCCAGCAGGAGCTAAACTTCCTGCAGTCGGCGGTCTACGGCTTTGGCGCGGCGGTCGGTTTCTCAATCGTGCTGATCCTGTTTGCGGCGATGCGCGAACGCCTCGCCGCCGCTGACGTGCCGGTCGTGTTTCAGGGGCCTGCCATCGGTCTGATTACCGCGGGACTGATGTCGCTCGCTTTCATGGGATTCTCAGGGTTGGTAAAAGTCTAAAATGCTGACCGCAATTCTGGCATTGAGCGCACTGGCGCTGGTCTTTGGGCTGATCCTCGGTTTTGCCGCGGTGCGCTTTAAGGTCGAGGGCGATCCGCTGGTCGAACAGATCGATGCGCAACTGCCCCAGACGCAGTGTGGCCAGTGCGGCTACCCCGGCTGCCGCCCGTATGCCGAGGCGATCGCCAACGAGGGGGCCGAAATTAACCAGTGCCCGCCCGGCGGCGAAGTCACCATCATCGCGCTGGCCGATCTGCTCGGCCGTGAACCGCTGCCGCTCAACCCCGAAAATGGCGCGATCAAGCCAAAGACCGTCGCCTTTATCGATGAGCAGACCTGCATCGGCTGCACCCTTTGCATTCAGGCGTGCCCGGTGGACGCGATCCTCGGCGCGGCCAAGCAGATGCACACCATCATTGCCTCCGAGTGTACCGGCTGTGATCTGTGCCTGCCGCCCTGCCCGGTGGATTGCATCGAGATGGTCGAGATCAAACAGGATATGCTGACGTGGAAATGGCCCTATCCCGAAGAGGCTGCGGCTAAAAAATCTGCAGCTGGAAAGTCTGGAACTGAAAAAACTGGCGCTGATAAATCGTCCGCTGACGATCCGCGGGAGGCCTCCGCATGAGCCTGGCCCCGGTAAAACTGTGGGACTTCCACGGCGGTATTCATCCGGAGCAGAACAAACTGCAATCGACGACGTTACCGTCATCACCGGCGAGGATGCCCAGCAGACTGGTACTACCGCTGCACCAGCATATCGGTGAAGCAGCAGAGCCGATCGTCGCGGTGGGTGACACAGTCTTAAAAGGCCAGAAGATCGCCAGCGCCAACGGCTATGTCAGCGCCCCGCTACACGCCCCGACCTCTGGCACAATCATTGATATCAGCGAGCACCCCATTCCTCACCCGTCAGGACTGAGCGCACTGGCGATTGTGATTGAACCGGATGGCCGTGACGAATGGGTATCATACGCTTCCGAGCAGAATTACACTGAAACGGACCCTAGTCGACTGCGCAATATTATCCGTGAATCAGGCATCGTGGGCCTCGGTGGCGCGGGTTTTCCAGCGTTCATCAAACTCAATCCCGGCTCACAAAAGAAGATCGAGACCCTGATTCTCAACGGGGTTGAATGCGAACCCTATATCACCTGCGATGACATGTTGATGCGTGAAGATGCTCGCTCGATCATCGAAGGTATCCACATCATGCGTCACGCACTGCAGGCGGAAGAATGCGTGATCGCGATCGAAGACAATAAACCGGAAGCCTATGAAAGTATCTGCAAGGCGGCCGCAGGAATTAAAGGACTGCGTGTCGCGCTGGTGCCAACCCGCTACCCACAGGGCAGTGAAAAACAGCTGGTACAGGTGATCACTGGCAAAGAGGTACCCAGCAACGGCCTTGCGCTCCACATCGGTGTGGTGTGTCACAACGTGGCGACCGCGGCGGCGATCTATCGCGCCATTCATCTCGGCCAGCCGCTGATCTCACGCATGGTGACGGTGACTGGAGAAGCGATTCCGCAGCCACGTAATCTCGAAGTACTCATCGGCACACCGATGGATGAGTTACTGCAACAGTGCGGCGCTGAGTTTGATCAGATTGAACGCCTCGTGATGGGCGGGCCGATGATGGGCTTTGCGCTGCATGAGATCAATCTGCCGGTGATCAAGACCACCAACTGCATCATCGCCGCCACGCGTAAAGAGCTGGGGCAGGACCGCCCCGCGATGCCCTGCATTCGCTGCGGGGCGTGTGCCGATGTTTGCCCAGTCAAGCTCCTGCCGCAGCAGCTCTACTGGCACGCGCGCGCCAAAGAGCTCGACAAGGTGCAGGAGTACGATCTGTTCGATTGTATCGAATGCGGCTGCTGCTCATATGTCTGCCCCAGCAGCATTCCACTGGTGCAGTATTATCGCTTTGCCAAAGGGGCGATCTGGACTCAGGAGCAGGAACATAAAAAATCGGACCAGGCGCGTGAACGACATGAGTTTCGCCTGATGCGTATCGAACGCGAAAAACGGGAGCGTGAGGCCAAACGCGCCCAAAAGAAGGCAGCGCGACCGAAAACCGATGGCGCACGACCACCGCCCGTCGACGGCGCGCAGATGGGCGACAAAATGCGGCAGGAGGCGATGGCGCAGCGCGACAGTGCCCAGGCCGCCCGTCAAACTGAAATTCAGGCCGCCCTCGCGCGCGTGCAGGCGAAGAAAAAGGATGCCGCGTCCAAACCAGCGATCGCGACAACGGAGACAGCTCAGCCTGCCTCTGCTGGCACTCCTGCACCCGTTTCAGCTCCAGCTCCAGCTCCAGTTCCGGCCTCGACTCGGACACAGCCACGCGATAGCGACACCACCGATGAAACTGCTACCCATAAAAACGAAGAACAGTCACAATAATGCACTTGCCGAACAGTGTTAACCGATAGACGAAACGATGCCATTTAACGCGCCCACCTCCCCTCATCAGCTGGCACCTACCTCCATCACCCGCGTGATGCTGCTGGTAACACTGGCGCTGATTCCCGGCATCATCGCTTATGTGTGGTTTTTTGGCTGGGGTCTGGTGGTCAATATCTGCATCGCCGTGGTCACCGCCCTCAGTTGTGAGGCGTTGATACTCAAGCTGCGCCAGCGCCCGCTACTGCCCTTTTTAAGCGATGGCAGCGCGGTGCTCACTGCGGTACTGATCGCACTGACACTGCCGCCGCTGTCGCCGTGGTGGATTACGGTCATCGGTGTCGCCTTCGCCATCATCATCGCCAAGCATCTTTACGGTGGTCTCGGTTACAACCCATTCAACCCGGCAATGGTCGGTTACGTGATGTTGTTGATCTCATTCCCGCGCGAAATGACCAGCTGGATTCCGCCCAGCGAGCTGGCCAATAGCAGCCTCGGTTTTATCGACACCACCCTGTTCATCCTCTTCAGCACGCTGCCAGATGGCATCACCTTTGATGCATTGACCGAGGCAACGCCGCTCGACTCCCTCAAGACCCACCTCGCACTCGGTAACACCGTCGATGAGGTGCGCGCACAATTGGGCCTCGATGAAGCCGCCAGCCGGATTCTCAGCGTGATCCCGATCTTTGGTGCCATCGGCGGCAAAGGCTGGGAATGGGTCGGCGGTGGCTTTCTGCTCGGCGGCGTGTGGCTGATCTACCAGAAAATTATCAGCTGGCACATCCCGGTGGCAATGCTCGGCTCACTGCTGGCAGTCTCGGGACTTTTTTATCTGATCGACCCGACGCACTTCGCCACACCGATGTTCCACCTCTTCAGTGGCGCCGCGATGCTGGGGGCCTTTTTTATCGCCACCGATCCGGTTACTGCCGCGGCGTCGAACCGTGGCAAGATTATCTACGGCTGCGGCATTGGCCTCTTCACCTACATCATTCGCACCTGGGGCGGCTACCCTGATGCAGTGGCCTTCGCGGTACTCCTGATGAATATGTGCGCGCCGCTGATCGACCACTACTTCAAGTCCAGCGTCTTCGGGCACAAGAAATAGGGCGCAGTGCGATGGTGCTAAAACATATGCTGACAACATCGCTGTTATTGGGTGTGTTCGCCATCACCGGCACATTAATGGTCGCGCTCACCTTTGATAACACCGCCGCGCGCATCGCAAAGAATGAATATCAGGCACTGTTAAAGAGCCTCCATGCACTGGTCCCCCCCGCAAGTCATGACAACGATATCGCCCATGATACCGTCACGGTCACCTCAAAAGCACTACTGGGCAATAAAAAGTCGAGCACCGTCTACCTTGCCAGGCAAAAAGGCGTCCCCGTTGCAGCTGTGATCACCGCCATCGCACCCGACGGCTACAACGGCGCGATCAAACTGCTGGTGGCGATACGCTATGATGGTACCATTAGCGGCGTACGCGTCATTAAGCACCGCGAGACACCGGGCCTCGGCGATGCGATTGAGATCGAGCGCTCAGACTGGATCACCAGTTTTAATCAACGTTCGCTGAAGTCGCCCGATGAACTTGGCTGGCGGGTACAGAAAGATGGCGGTATTTTTGATCAGTTCACCGGCGCGACGATCACGCCCAGGGCGGTGGTCAAAGCAGTTCACCGTGCACTGTTATACTTTGAACTGAATCGCGACAAACTCTTTACTACACCGAAGAAAGCACCAACACCAAAAAGAGCACCGAAAATCAATGGCCAATAGCAAGTATAACGAACTAACCCACAACGGCCTGTGGAAAAATAATGTTGCGCTAGTGCAAGTACTCGGCCTGTGCCCGCTGCTTGCGGTCACCACCACCACCATCAACGGCATTGGACTCGGCATCGCCACCACGCTGACACTGGTATTATCGAATATGACTGTTTCGTTGATCCGTCATTCAGTGCGCCCGGAGATTCGCATTCCTGTTTTCGTGCTGATCATTGCCTCCATTGTCACCGCCATTGAACTGGCCATGAACGCCTACTTTCATGACCTGTATAAAATCCTTGGCATCTTTATTCCGCTGATCGTCACCAATTGTGCCATCCTCGGTCGGGCGGAGGCGTTTGCCTCAAAGAATGCCGTTATTCCCTCTTTTATCGATGGCCTGATGATGGGGATTGGATTTTCTGCCATTCTAGTCTTGCTCGGCGCCATACGTGAAGCACTCGGCATGGGCACACTGTTTGCACAGGCCCATCTCATGTTTGGCGAGTCCGCCGAGTGGATGACGATCACCCTAATCGATGACTATCACGGCTTTCTACTCGCCATTCTGCCACCCGGCGCCTTCATCGGACTGGGATTATTAATCGCGCTGAAAAATGTGTTAGATCAACGTGCGCAAAAAAAGGCGGCGCAACACAGCACTCATCCACTCACTGACGACGCCCCCATCACCTCAGCATCACTAGTAAAATAATACGGCAAAGCCTGACTGTTTAAATCCGCATCAGTCAATGCATCTGATCTATTGACAAAAGGAACCTCTGATTAATTTTGAGCGGAATGAGGTGAAATCCAAAATTGTCCAATGCATGGTGAGAATTGCAGATAATAGCCCACTATTATCATGACTTCCAATACAACAGTAGACAACTTTAAGCTCAGAGCACCCGCTCAAGAATAAACCAAAGCCCCCTCTCGCTCAGCCCAATATAAAACAAATAATCGAACCGCTCGTCTTTTATCAGGCCAGAGCACACTACCCTACGCGTATATTGAAGTTGTAGAAACAGCTGCCGATAGCACTATACACGCCTCAACAATAGAAAGATGAGGTTACCAGCCTTAAATGGCTAGCCAAGAAAGTATTTTCTAATCAAATTGTTGCGCTCATACAAACTTTATTCCGGCCCAACAAATAGATTATACAATTAGATTAACAGCGTAAGAGCGGTAAAAAATGATCAATTCTATACTTGTTGTTGATGACTCTAAAATGTCACGGAAACTTGTTATCAGGGCACTACCTACAGAATGGGATGTTCCCATCTATCAAGCCTGTAACGGCCTGGAAGCACTCGATATTTTCAATGAAAAATCACCGGATATCGTTTTTCTGGATTTGACTATGCCTGAACTGGACGGGTTCGGTGTACTCACCGCGCTACAGAAAAAAGACAATAAAGTTCCTATCATTGTGATCAGCGCTGATATTCAGACACAAGCCTATGAACGTGTCATTTGTCTCGGTGCTAGCGCATTTATACAAAAACCAATGAGTCCAGAGGATGTCAGAAAAGTAGTTCAAGAGCTGCATTTATTATGACTCAAATCAAAGACCAGTTTAATGAGGATCGACGTGACGCTTTACAAGAGGTAGTCAACATTGCAATGGGCCAGGCGGGTGATTCGCTCGCCAAACTGTTCAGTACCTTTGTTGAGCTTTCAATACCTAAATTCCACCTATGTGATGTGTCAGAACTCAATCAGGAACTTTCTAAAAATGCCTCATATGCGGAGCAGGTAACCATTCTACGTCAACCATTTTCAGGTCAACTTCGCGGCGAAGGCATTGCATTATTTAATAATAACGGTGTTAATGAACTTGCAAATTTAATGGGCTATGAAGGTGAAGTAACCTCCAACAACGAACGCGAAATGTTATTGGACGTATGCAGTATTCTTGTCGGTGCATGCCTAAATGGTGTGACCTCCCAGCTAGAAATCGCACTTAGCTATACTGCACCCACAATTATTTCACAGAATACAACTATTAGTGATTTCTTCAACCCGGAATCAATACAATGGCGTTACGCCATGATCATGGAAATCTGTTTAACACTTGAACAATATGACTTCAAAAGCAACGTTCTCCTCTTTCTGTCAGAAGATAGCTTTCCTCCTTTAATACATAAGCTGGATAAAATGCTCGAAGAGCTATAAATACCATGGATAAACAGACCTCACAATTAATAAATATGGCTGTCAGTCAGATTAATGCTGGTATGGTAATCATCGATGCTGACCGTAACATAGTGTTCTGGAATCGATTCATGCAAGTTCATAGCGGCATCTCCGAAGATGAAATAAAAGGAATCAATTTATTTGAAAAATTCCCTGATTTGAATGGCAGCGGTATTGCAAAGAAAATTGATAGCGTCTTTTTATTAAAGAACCTTGCCTTCACTTCATGGGAGTACCGCCCATATCTATTCAAGTTTGCTAATACGCACTCAGTAATTGGTGGCGAAGAATGGATGCAGCAAGACTGTACATTTTCTCCGATGATTGATGAGACTGGCACAGTCACACACATCTGTCTTTCAGTGTTTGATTCTACCAACACTGCTTCATATCAAAGCAAACTATTACGAGCATCGAGTTCGCTAATCAAACAACGCAATAAACTTGCGAATATGAACAGTAAATTGGAAGAGGCACAAAACCAGTTATTGCAATCTGAGAAAATGGCGGCGGTTGGACAACTGGCTGCCGGTGTTGCGCACGAAATCAACAATCCGATCGGTTATGTAAACTCAAATATCTCTACCCTTGAAACTTATATAAATGAACTTATGCAAATGCTAACAGCATATGAAGCTTGCGAACCTGAAATGGATGAATCAAGCGAACTGACCAAAGCCCTGATGTTAACTAAAGATACCTTTGACCTTGACTATCTTAAAGAAGACCTCGTGAATCTTATTAATGAGTCCAAAGAAGGGCTGGATCGAGTCAAAAAAATCGTACAGGACCTCAAAGACTTTTCACATGTAGATGAAAGCGAGTGGCAGTATGCTGATTTACATAAGGGATTAGATAGCACCCTTAACATGGTGAATAACGAAATAAGATATAAAGCAGAGGTTATCAAGCGGTACGGTAACATCCCCGAAATTCAATGCCTTTCCTCGCAAATTAATCAGGTCTTCATGAACCTGCTAGTCAATGCCGTTCACGCAATTGAATCGCATGGCACCATCACGATCACCACTAACCTTAAAGAGGGTGGCGTCTTAATCGAGATTGAGGATAATGGCACTGGTATTCCTAAGGATAAACTGCCACGAATCTTTGAACCATTTTTCACAACTAAACCCGTGGGCTCAGGTACAGGACTCGGCTTATCACTCTCCTATAATATTATTAACAAACACGATGGCAAGATCACTGTTGAAAGCGAACCAGGAAAAGGTACAAAATTTCAAATCTGGTTGCCGATCAAACCACCACTACTCGACAAACAATAGGATTAGTACTGTAACGTTATTATCCATCCTTGCCGGTACGATAGTGTTTAAAACTCAGACTGCACTGAAGTTTGAATAACTGCTTATCATTAACCCTTAAATGGGAAAGGAAAGGATAGGCAAACAATCAAAAAAGAAGCATTCGTTTCAGTGGTAATCCACCATTCGCCTTGCTGGGGCATTCATTATTGTAGAATCAAAGCCACTTCTGCGCATATTCCTAAGCTTCTTTAATCGAGTCAAACAGGTACAGGTTCAACCAGCTCTAACCTACTATGCGATTGTAACGTTCGACGTTGGCATTTTTTTACGGGCTACCGTTATCATGCGGGATAGCAGATTCAACCCCGAAGTGCATAACCACCTAAGCTGCCCATGCATCCAGACCCTAGCTGATAAACTCCGAGCCATTGTCGTAACGTAATCGCCTCGACTTACCACGCCATCCTATGATCTGGCCCAGTGTACGCGTACCGCTGGCAGTGAAAAATCAGCCTAATGCCTAACCCCTCATGGTTAAAGTCATTCAGCACATTGAACAACCAAAACGGGCAACTCGATCGCTTACTGGTCATACATGAAATCCATTGACCAAATTTCGTTAGGTGCCTGCGGTACGGCCAGTGGCGCGCAGGCCTACCTTCCCCATTTAAGGGTTAATGATAAGCAGTTACCCAGGTTTTAGTACAGTTTCTTCGAAACCCCGTCCTTCTCTTTCATACAACAATACCAATTTATTTAGCGCTCAATAATTCTTCCATCATCACGTCAAATGCTAAATTTCGAAATCATCTGCTGTAAGCTCACGGCTAAACGCGACAGATTCACTGTTGAAGTAGAAGCTTCGTTCATCGCGGTCGAGTTTTGTTCGGCACTCAAATTTACCTTTTGAATGTTTTGACTAATTTCTTCTGAAACACTGCTCTGCTCCTCAGCGGCACTGGCTATTTGATGGTTCATATCACTAATCACAATAACCGCACTTGCAATTTCATCTAATGAACCGCCAGCTAAGGCCGCCTGATTAACACTTAACTGCGCTTGATCTCGGCTATCCTCCATCACTTTAACCGCATTTTTCGCTCCTGACTGAAGTTTTACAATCATCTCTTCAATCACTTGTGTCGACTCTTGCGTCCGCTGAGCTAAGGTTCTAACCTCATCAGCAACCACTGCAAAACCTCGTCCCTGCTCACCCGCCCGGGCTGCCTCAATAGCTGCATTCAAGGCTAATAAGTTAGTTTGCTCGGCAATATCTTTAATCACATCAATGACGCTACCTATACTGTCACTATCAAGACCAACCTGATTGATTGCGAGCGCAGCACCTTCAACACCACTGGCTAAATTCTTAATTTGCTCAACAGTCTTTTGAACCACCATTTGGCCATCGCTGGCCGCCCTGTTTGCATTATTTGCAGATTCAGCGGTGGATGTCGCATTTCGAGCCACTTCCTGAATGGTAGCTGACAGCTCGGTTATTGCCGTTGCTGATTGCTGCACCTGGCCCTGTTGCACATGAATACTTTGATTAATTTGCTCAGTCACAGCAGATAATTCTTCAGTAGAAGAAGCAAGTTCTACCGATGAACGATTCATTTCAGAAACCATCTCATAAAGATTATCACGCATTGTTTTCATTGCTTGCTGTAACTTCCCAAGCTCGTCGCTAGAGGTCACGTAAACCTCACATTTTAAATTGCCACTGGCAATACTTTCGGCAACTGCTACCGATCGGTTCAACCCATTAATAATCCCGCGTGTAATAAAAAAGGCAAAGAAAGCCGCTATTAAAACCACTACAATGGTAACTATAGACAATAGCTTGTACGCAAGCTGTTCATCATGTTCAGCTGTTTTCGCAGCCTCTGCAGTAAATTCCTCTAACTCAAACAGTAAACTTTCTAATTCGTGGTCAAGATTATCTTCTTCTTTTTCGACTAACTCAGCCACTTTCATCGCTTCATGTAGGTCACCATTAGCAAGCAATGTAAAGGCATGCTGTGAGTTTTTTATAAAACTGGCATGCTCTTTAGCTACTTTCTTCAAAACCTCATCCACATGCTTAAATTCACTTCGCGCTTTATCTGTATACGCAGCTATTCTAGCTCCTCCAGCAACCCCCCTTCCTTTAACTATTGCCACTTCAACTTTCCCAGTTAATTCGTCAAATTTTTCAATGGCATGTCTGAAATGTAGCTGAGTATTTTTATCATTTCCCATGACCTCACCAAAGCGCATTGCACGCTCAAAACTCACCGCTTGTTCAAGTTGATAAATTGTGATTTTAGTCACCACCTCAGTCAACGGAATATCTACTTCAGCAATCTCCTCCAGCTCTTCGCCGATTTTAGACATTTGCATCAAAGCAAAAACCATACAAAATAAAAATGTCAATATAAGGCCAACATTCAATACAATCATCTTGAATTTAATCGTAGGTGATGCCAATATTTTTCCGAATTTCACCACTGCCACCTCCAAAATCACATTTTTCTTTTAATGTTATGGCCATAAAACCAATCTCACAGTGTTTTTTGCCTACTTTAATTTATACATGCTCCAATAAATTACACTATGGTGTATTTATCATGCATAATGATGATGTGCATACTTCATATCGGAAAATTCTCCTAATACTTAAACTTTTGATAAACGTATTAGCCACTAAGCTAGGGGCTGTTAACAATCATCGAGCCTGTAAGTAATTCTGTGTAACTGCCCGCATAAATATGAGGGGCTAACTGCTCCTCAAATTCAATCATAAAGTGATTCATGGCTTTTCCCAGTTTCTAATCGGCATGGTTCATTTCTTCGATGCTGCTTGTATCGCTAGGTAAATGCAATCGAGATAAACAATGGGATAAACCGCATCCAGAGGTCGATTCTGCCATTGAACGACCTGCTCCATGACGGCGTTAGTCACCTTTGATATGAGTCCCGCCGAAACCTCCGCACCGTACATCTCTTGAAAGGCATCAACGATATCGCGTGTGCTCATCCCTTTGGCATAGAGGCTGAGAATCTGGTCATCCATGCCCGTGATACGGGTCTGGCCTTTGCTGATGATGCTGGGTTCGAACGTGGCTTCACGGTCACGCGGCGTATCGATCACGATTTCGCCATGATGGCCTTTTAATGTTTTCGAGCTGTAACCATTGCGGCTATTGCCACTATTGTGGCCTTTTTCATCATGTGGGGCATAACCAAGAGGTTCTTCGTAGATCTGTGTGAAATTATCGTAAAATAATGTATTTTAGCAACTCGTCAGCATGGATTAATTTATCATGGAAGTAGAAGATCATTACAGTCTGCTATTGGGTATCCATACCCCGTGGGAGATCAGCAGCGTTGATCTGAAAATGCA
>Ga0316209_1000478_pt1 | contig 69306 bp, 65 predicted proteins | sample 6monopyrite_MG_FD_204945 | JGI IMG/M metagenome (GOLD analysis project Ga0316209, IMG submission 204945) | Microbial mat bacterial communities from mineral coupon in-situ incubated in ocean water Damariscotta River, Maine, United States -... | ecosystem: Environmental > Aquatic > Marine >... | reverse complement strand
CCGGTATCTGTTTCGGTATTTGCGGCAAATTCGGAGGCTGCGGAGCTTTCCAGCCGCAGGTCCAACTCGCCCGCAACGACCCCTTCGAAATGAGCGATGACCTCCATCGGGCGCAGGCGGCGCGAGGATGGCGATAACATTTCGATGGCGCGTGCGGCGAAATAGAAGGCGTCGATATCTTTGCGAAATGCCCGTTCAATGCCGGGCCGTAGAATTTTGACGGCGACTGCATCGCCAGTGTCGATCAAGTGCGCTTTGTGGACTTGAGCAAGGGATGCGGCGGCAACAGGTTCGGAGAAGCTACTGAACAGCGCCTCGACCGGTTTGCCAAGCTCGTGCAGCACGGTTGCCTTTGCGGTGGCCATTGAAAAGGGTGGTAATTTGTCCTGAAGAACACGCAGTTGCACCGCCAGATCACTGCCTACGACATCAGGGCGGGTCGAGAGAACCTGACCGAATTTGATATAGGCGGGGCCAAGCGCGTTGAGTGCACGCGGGGCGGCGGGCAGGGACGGGTCGCCCTTGAAGCCGAGCCATTGAAAGGGCCACACAAGTCCGCGGATCGCGATACGCATCAATTTCGGCGCCTCGAATGCGTCAAGCACGACTTTCATCGCACCTGTGCGCTCAAAGGTGGCACCGGTGCGGATCAGGCGGATAATATTATGGGGGCCGCGCACTTACAGTTTCCATCCCGAATGCAGCGCCGCGATGCCCAGCGACAGATTGCGGTATTTTGCTTGCTCGAACCCTGCGGATTTTACCATGCCAAGGAACGTGTCTTGATCGGGGAATTTGCGGATCGATTCGACCAGATATTGATAGCTTTCGCTGTCATTTGCGATCAGTTTGCCCATGCGCGGGATCACATTGAACGAATAGGCGTCATAGGCGGCTTGCATCATCGGGTTTGGCAACTGGCTGAATTCAAGAACCATCAACCGTCCACCGGGGCGCAAAACGCGGTAAGCCTCATTCAGCGCCTCTTGCGGGCGGGTGACGTTCCGGATGCCAAAGCTGATGGTGTAGACGTCAAATGTATTGTCCGCAAAAGGCAGCGCCATCGCGTCGCCCACGACCCAATCTAGACTGTCTGACATGGCGGCGGCTTCGGCCCGCGTGCGCCCTGCGACGAGCATTTGTTCAGTAATATCGCAGACGGTGGCGTGTCCGGACCCCGCTCGTTCAAGGAATTTGAACGAGATGTCGCCGGTGCCGCCTGCCACATCGAGCAGTTTCTGCCCGGCGCGAGGGGCCAGCCAATCCATCATTGCCTCTTTCCAGATCCGGTGAATACCCACGGACATGACGTCGTTCATGATGTCGTATTTGCTAGCCACGGAGGTGAAAACCCCCTGCACGCGCCCTGCTTTTTCGTCTTCGCGCACGGTTTCAAAACCAAAGTGTGTGGTATTGTCGGTCATCTGGGCTTGCCGTCCTTTGCGATGCCCCCAATTATAGGGCGTTGAATGGGCATATATCGCGCTCTGAACCTTATAGAAAGTGTCCGATGCCCGAATTACCAGAGGTCGAGACGGTTCGTCGCGGTTTGGCGCCCGTAATGGAAGGCGCGGTGATCGCACAAGCGCAGGTCAATCGCCCCGATTTACGCTGGCCGTTCCCCAAAAATATGACCGAAAGACTGACCGGCAAGCGTATATTGCACCTGCGCCGTCGCTCGAAATATATCCTTGCCGATCTGGACAGTGCCGAGACGTTGTTGATCCATCTGGGCATGTCGGGGCGCATGACGATTTCGGGGCATGGGGTGGGTGAATTTTATCATCCACATCCCGCAGCGGCCAAGCACGACCACGTCGTGTTCGAGATGCAGGGCGGAGTGCGCGTCACGTTTAATGACGCGCGCCGCTTTGGTGCGATGGATTTGATGCAAACGGACGCCGAGGCAGATTTCTGGTTGATCCGCGATTTGGGCCCGGAACCCTTGGGTAATACATTTGACGAGGCATATCTGGCGGCGCGGCTTAAGGGGCGCAATACGCCGATCAAATCGGCGCTGCTGGATCAGCGGGTGGTTTCCGGATTGGGCAATATCTATGTGTGTGAGGTGTTGTTTCGCGCGGGGATACATCCCGCGCGCAAGGCGGGGCAAATTAGCGCAAAGCGTATCGCGTCATTGGTGCCGCTGATCCGCGATGTTTTGGGCGAAGCTATTGAGGCAGGTGGGTCATCTTTGAAGGATTACCGCCAGGCAGACGGTGAGTTGGGATATTTTCAACATCGTTTTGCGGTTTACGATCAAGAGGGCAATCCATGCCCAACGCCTTCATGTGAAAGCAAAATCACCCGAATCGTGCAGTCAGGGCGGTCATCTTTCTTTTGTCCGCAATGCCAAAGATAGCTTGATCCGGCGCGGCGGTTGCGCAATCACTAACCCTCAAATGCGGCAAATTGGACAGACACATGGCCTTTGAAACGATCATCGTCGATATCTCGGATTGGGTGGCCACGATCACGCTCAATCGCCCCAAGGCGCTGAATGCGATCAACGCGCAGTTGATGCGCGAAGTTTGCACCGCTTTAGAAGAGGCCGATGCCAATCCCAAGGTGCGCTGCATCGTGTTGACGGGGTCGGAAAAAGCATTCGCTGCGGGCGCCGATATTACGGAAATGGCCGATCAGTCGTTTGTCGACATGTATACACAGAATTATTTCGCGTCCGAGACGACCCGTTTCAACAATACCCGCAAGCCGATTATTGCGGCGGTTTCGGGCTATGCGCTGGGTGGTGGCTGCGAATTGGCGATGATGTGTGATTTTATCATTGCATCCGAGACGGCCAAGTTTGGTCAACCGGAAATCAACCTCGGCGTGATTGCGGGAATTGGTGGCACACAGCGATTGGCGCGCTTTGTCGGAAAGTCCAAGGCGATGGATATGAACCTGACGGGCCGGTTTATGGACGCCGCCGAGGCAGAGCGTTGCGGGCTGGTCAGCCGCGTGGTGCCGGTGGGCAAATTGCAGGCGGAGGCCCGTCAAGCGGCTGAAAAGATAGCCGAGAAATCGCAAATCGCGACAATTGCCGCCAAAGATGCGGTCAACCGGTCGTTCGAAATGAGCCTTGCGGAGGGTCTCAATTACGAGCGCCGCTTGTTCCAGTCGCTGTTTGCAACCGAGGATCAGAAAGAGGGCATGGCGGCTTTTGCGGAAAAACGCGAGGCGCAGTTCCGCGACCGCTGACAATTTGGGGTTTTCTTTGGTGCGCGATTGCCCTAAAGGGAGCCCATACATGCGCGTGAGGTCCGCTTTGACCAGAATCAGCCGGTTCCCAAAACCCGGCTCGGGCCAATTGCGCAGATGAATTTTTATTGACCCGAAAGAGGGAACCGAAGACATGGCAAATACTCCACAAGCAAAAAAACGCGCCCGCCAAAATGAAGCACGTTTTCAAGTCAACAAAATGCGCCGTTCGCGTATCCGCACATTCTTGCGCGCCGTAGAAGAAGCAATCGCGTCTGGCGACAAAGAGGTCGCTGCAAAAGCATTGCAAGCAGCCCAGCCCGAGTTGATGCGCGGCGTGACCAAAGGTGTCGTTCACAAAAACACAGCCGCGCGCAAAATGTCGCGCCTCGCGTCCCGCGTGAAAGCGATCGCATAAAATTTGATTCGTCGATTCCTGTTGCTCGAATGCACAGGTCAAGAAGCGTGCTGGGTTCAGCGCGCTTTTTGTTTTTTCCAACATGGCATGAGGTTTTCTCGTCTTTTCAAAGGGGTCACAGATTCTTTTTCACCAAGAGCCGAGTCAAGCGCGATGTTGTGTTGAAGAGACCCGCAACTGGTTGCTAACTTACTCAAGCGATTCACATCGTTCCGGGGGGACATGAGTGAAACGGGTCCGAATATTAGCACACGGTATGTGTGATTCGGTCCGCTTATTCATGCAGGGTCAGATAGCTTTTTGGGCTGGATGTTTCTGTGTCTTGGGCAATAGCAATTATGCTTTGCGCATCGAGAAGTCCCTTTCCGTAGTTGCAGAGGCAGACCGTGCTTGTCCTAGTCACAAGTGCCAGATGCTGACGCTTTTGAGATTTGCGCATGTCAGGCGCGCCCGGGTCCAATGCCCGAGCGAAAGCTTTTTGTGTGTCGATTGCTATGTGAAGCGCAGCGAGGTGAGCGCCTCGTTGGTGGCGGCAGACACAGGGTGGCGGAGCAAAGATGACGAATGATATGTGGGCAAAAGTTTTAGACGCGCTGAAATCAACAGTCGGTGCCAACAACTTTTCCAACTGGATCGAACCGCTGGAATTTGTCGAGTTCGCGGGCGCAGTCGTCACTTTCAAAGTGCCAACCACATTTATTGGCAATTATGTGCAGCAAAACTTTGGTGACCAGATCATGTATGAGTTGAACCGTGCCGGTAGCTCTGTGAGCCGCTTGGTTTTTGTGGCGACCGGTGCCGCACGCGCGGCGATCAAGCCTGCGGCGGCGTCCCCAAGGGCGACTTATGTGGATGACATCGCGGGCTCGCCGCTTGATGCCCGCTTTACCTTTGATACGTTTATTGTCGGCAAGCCCAACGAGTTGGCAAATGCCGCCGCCCGCCGCGTGGCCGAAGGTGGCCCCGTGACATTTAATCCGCTGTTTCTTTATGGCGGTGTTGGATTGGGCAAAACACACCTGATGCACGCGATTGCTCATGAGTTGCAGCGCCGTAGCCCCGAATTGAATGTGCTGTATCTGTCTGCCGAGCAATTCATGTATCGTTTCATCACCGCGTTGCGCGAACGCAAGATGATGGATTTCAAGCAGTTATTCCGCTCTGTCGATGTGTTGATGGTGGATGACGTGCAGTTCATGGCTGGCAAGGACAGCACGCAAGAAGAGTTTTTCCATACCTTCAATGCGCTGGTTGATGGCAAGAAGCAGATCATCATTTCTGCCGACCGCGCGCCGGGTGAGATTAAAGACCTGGAAGAGCGGATCAAATCGCGGATGCAAAGCGGGTTGGTTGTTGACCTGCACCCCACCGATTATGAACTGCGTTTGGGCATCTTGCAGTCCAAGGTAGAGGTCTACCGCGACCAATATCCCGGGCTGACGATTGCGCCGGGTGTGCTGGAATTCCTCGCGCACCGTATTTCGACCAACGTGCGTGTGTTGGAAGGGGCGTTGACCCGTCTGTTTGCTTTTGCCTCGCTTGTCGGGCGTGAGATTAACCTGGAGTTGACCCAAGATTGTTTGTCCGACGTGTTGAAAGCCTCTGATCGCAAGGTCACGGTCGAGGAAATCCAGCGCAAAGTGTCCGAGCATTATAACATCCGCCTGTCCGAGATGATTGGCCCAAAGCGGGTGCGAAACTATGCCCGTCCGCGCCAGATGGCGATGTATCTGGCCAAGCATATGACCAGCCGGTCCCTGCCCGAGATTGGCCGCCGTTTCGGGGGCCGTGATCATACCACCGTCATGCACGGTGTGAAGCGGATTGAGGAACTGAAAGCAATCGACAGCCAAATCGCCGATGATCTGGAATTGCTGCGCCGCGCCCTTGAGGAATAGCCAATAAGCTTGACCATCGCGCAACACTGCACGACAGTTTGCACAATATCGCTTGAGACCGCCCAGAAATGCGGTAGCTTGCCAGTCCGATGGGCGTTTGCCCGACAAGATATGCGGAGCATGGGACATGAAATTAAGTATTGAACGCGCAAGCCTTTTGAAGGCCGTCGCACAGGCCCAGTCCGTGGTCGAGCGCCGCAATACGATCCCGATTTTGGCGAATGTGTTGATCGAGGCGGAAGGTGATAGCGTGCAATTCCGCGCCACCGATCTGGATATCGAAGTCGTCGACCGCGCGCCCGCACAGGTGACACGCGCTGGTGCCACAACGGTTTCGGCAGTCACACTGAACGAAATTATCCGCAAGCTGCCAGATGGCGCGCTTGTGACCTTGACCGAGGATAGCAACACGGGCCGCTTGACGATCGAGGCGGGACGGTCGAATTTCTCACTGGCGACATTGCCAAAAGAGGATTTTCCTGTAATGGCATCGTCGGAATATGCGGTGAATTTCTCAGCACCCGCCCCTGTGCTGCGCCGCTTGTTCGACAAGTCCAAATTTGCGATTTCGACCGAAGAGACCCGTTATTACCTCAATGGCGTCTACATGCATGTCGCTGACAGCGATGGCGGCAAAGTGTTGCGTTGCGTGGCCACCGATGGTCACCGCTTGGCGCGCATCGATGCCGATTTGCCCAGTGGTGCGGGCGATATGGCTGGTGTGATTGTGCCGCGCAAAACCGTGGGCGAATTGCGCAAATTGCTGGACGATGACGATATGCAAATTGCCGTATCGGTGTCCGAGACCAAAATCCGCTTTGCGACCCCCGATATCACGCTGACATCCAAGGTGATCGATGGCACGTTCCCCGATTACACCCGCGTGATACCGCAAGGTAACACCCGCAAGCTGGAAGTGGACGCCGCCGAATTCGCTCGGGCTGTTGACCGTGTTGCAACGGTGTCATCCGAGCGGTCGCGCGCGGTCAAACTGTCGCTGGACGAAGACCGTCTGATCCTGTCTGTCAACGCGCCCGACAGTGGTGCCGCCGAGGAAGAGCTGGCCGTGGCATATAGCGACGAGCGTTTGGAGATCGGTTTCAATGCGAAATACCTGTTGGAGATTGCCAGCCAAGTGGACCGCGAAAATGCTGTATTCCTGTTTAACTCAAGCGGTGACCCGACATTGATGCGCGAAGGCAACGACACCTCGGCGATCTATGTGGTCATGCCGATGCGCGTCTAACGACGGTTTGGGTTTGAACACATTACATAAGTTTTAGGGAGGGTCGATCTATGTCGGCCCTTTCTTTGTCAGAACTGACATTGTCGCATTTCCGGTCGCATAAGCGTGCGGTGCTGCCCTGCGATGGCCGCCCTGTCGCGATTTATGGACCCAACGGTGCGGGCAAAACCAACCTGCTTGAAGCAATTTCGTTGCTTTCACCCGGACGCGGTCTGCGGCGCGCGTCGCCCGATGACTTGATCCGTAGACCCGAGGCGCTGGGCTGGAAGGTCACGGGACTATTGCAATCGGGGCATCAGACCCACGAAATCGAAACTTGGGCAGAGCCTGCCGCGACGCGCAATGTGCGCATTGACGGCAAGGCCGCGCCGCAGGTGGCGCTTGGCCGTATTGCGCGCGTGCTGTGGCTGGTGCCCGCGATGGACCGGTTGTGGATAGAAGGGGCCGATGGGCGCAGGCGGTTTTTGGACCGCGCGACGTTAAGTTTCGAGCCAACCCATGCCGAGGCGGTGTTGCGGTATGAAAAAGCGATGCGCGAACGAAACCGTCTGTTGAAGGATATGGTCCGCGACGCGCATTGGTATGTGGCGTTGGAACGGCAGATGGCCGAGGCGGGCGCGAAAATTCACCGCAACCGCAGCGCTGCAATTTCCGCATTGGCTGCGGCCCAAGAGGCGACAAAAACCGCGTTTCCGACCGCCGACCTGACGCTGATCCACGCCGATCCTGTGGTCGAGGCAATGGACGATCCCGAGGCGCTGATCGCGGCCTTTTCGCAAAGCAGACCGCGCGATATGGCGGCGGGGCGCACGTTGGTCGGGCCGCACCGCGCGGATTTGCTGGCGGTTTTTGCGGGCAAAGGCGTGTCAGCCAAGGACTGTTCGACGGGCGAACAAAAGGCGTTGTTGATCAGTCTGATCCTTGCCAATGGCCGTGCGCTGATCCGCGATTTTGGCGCGCCGCCGATTTTGTTGTTGGACGAAGTTGCGGCCCATCTTGACTCGCGCCGCCGCGCCGCACTTTATGATGAAATCTGCGCGCTAGGATCGCAGGCCTTTATGACAGGCACCGGACCGGAGCTGTTTGCAGAACTGGGCAGTCGCGCGCAATTTGTGGAAGTGACAGAGACGAGCGGCGTATCGTCCGTAACTCTAGGAGACCCGACATGACCCCACAACGTGTAACCCTGATTACCCTTGGTGTGGCCGATCTGGAGCGCGCCAAAGCGTTCTATGCGGCACTTGGCTGGGTGCCTACCAGCGAAATGCCCGGATCGGTGGTTTTCTACCAGATCAACGGCATGGTGTTGGGATTTTTCGGGCTGGGGCCGCTGGCTGAGGATCAGGGGCGTCCCGATGCAAAGCTGGGCACTGGCGCGGTGTCTTTGGCGCAGAACTTCAATACCGAACAAGAGGTTGATGCGGCTTACGCATTGGCGCTGGCGTCCGGGGCCACTGCGCTAAAGGCGCCGGAAAAGGTGTTTTGGGGCGGGTATTCGGGGTATTATGCCGACCCCGACGGCCATGTCTGGGAGGTCGCGATGAATCCGTTTTGGGAGTTAAACACCGACGGAAGTTTGACGTTACCCGATGCAGGTTGAACGTATCGAGGAAATGCGGTTAACCGCTGCCGACGAGGTGCAGATCAACGCACTGCTACTGGCCGCCTTTGACGACAGTTTTGGTGACCGCTCATTTCATCAGCAGCGGCATCATCTGCGTCTGTTGGTCCGCGAGGGCGGCGACGTGATCGGGCATATGGCGATTTGCTATCGTGCGATCCGGCTGGGGTCGCGGCTGGTAACGGTTGCGGGGCTGGCCGAAGTGGCGGCAAGCCCGCAGCATCGCGGCAAAGGCATTGCAGGCGCGATGTTGACGGCGGCGATTGCCGAGGTTGCGCAAACCCAAGCGGCGTTCTTTATCTTGTTTGGCGACCGTCCGATTTACGCAGGTCGCGGGTTTGTGGCGATGCCCAATGCCATAACATACACCGCCATGTCGGGGGCGCAGACAGTTTTTGTCGCGGCGGCCACCGGCAGTGATCTGATGGTGATGCCGATGGGCGCAGAGCCTTGGGATACTGCCGCCGAAGTCGATCTTTTAGGGCGTAAATTCTGATGCCCGCCATGACGATATCTGCCGCTGATCTGCTGTTATATGCGGGGGCGTTGGTTTTACTTTTTGCGACGCCCGGACCGGTTTGGGTTGCGTTGATCGCGCGCGCTTTGTCGGGCGGCTTTCATGCGGCATGGCCTTTGGCTCTTGGCGTTGTTGTTGGTGATGTGCTGTGGCCGTTTTTGGCGATTTTGGGGGTCACATGGATCGTTTCGGTATTTGCGGGGTTCATGGTGGTGCTCAAATGGGTGGCCACCGCGACGTTTGTGGTCATGGGCTATGTAATTTTGCGCAACGCCCATAAATCGATCGCGACAGATAGCCGCCTGACAAGGCCGGGCATGTGGGCGGGGTTTCTGGCCGGTTTGGCGGTGATTTTGGGTAACCCCAAGGCGATTTTATTTTACATGGGCATGTTGCCGGGCTTTTTCGATCTGACGATCCTGACATGGGCCGATATCATTGCGATCTGCTTTTTGTCGTTTCTGGTGCCGCTGGTCGGAAACCTGATTTTGGCGGCCTCCATCCACCGTGTGAAGGCGTTTTTGACCTCGCCCAAGGCGCTTTGGCGCACCAATATCACGGCGGGGTCGCTGCTTATTCTGGTAGGGCTGGTGATCCCGTTCACCTGACGCAAAATATGGGGGTTTCGCCGTGACAATCCTTGCGAAAATGCCTATATTTTGCAGATAGAATAACAGGAAAACCCACATGTCCGACGATCAAGCTGAAAACGCCGCTTACGGTGCCGATTCCATCAAAGTTTTGAAGGGGTTAGATGCCGTTCGCAAGCGCCCCGGCATGTATATCGGCGACACGGATGACGGGTCGGGCCTGCACCACATGGTCTACGAGGCCGTGGATAACGGAATTGATGAAGCGCTGGCCGGTCACGCCGACCATGTGACCGTCACAATCCATGCCGATCATTCGATTTCTGTGGGTGACAACGGGCGCGGTATTCCGGTTGATATGCACAAGGAAGAGGGCATCTCGGCGGCCGAGGTCATTATGACCCAGCTGCACGCTGGCGGTAAGTTTGATAGCAATTCATACAAGGTTTCGGGCGGTTTGCACGGGGTCGGGATTTCGGTTGTGAACGCGCTGTCTGATTGGCTGGAGCTGCGTATCTGGCGCAATGATAAAGAGCATTACTGCCGGTTCGAGGATTCAGTGACCGCCAAATCGCTAGAGGTCGTGGGCCCGGCAAATGGGCGCAAAGGCACCGAAGTGCGGTTTCTGGCGTCCTTGAACACGTTCTCAAACTTGGACTATTCCTTTGAGACGCTGGAAAAGCGCCTGCGCGAGTTGGCGTTCCTGAATTCTGGTGTGCGCATCATTCTGACCGACGAACGCCCTGCGGAAAACTTGCGCTCCGAGCTGTTTTACGAAGGTGGCGTCAAGGAATTCGTCAGATACCTTGATCGCTCTAAAACCGCCGTGATGGACGAGCCGATTTATGTTGTGGGCGAACGTGATGACATCGTTGTCGAGGTCGCGATGTGGTGGAACGACAGCTATAACGAGATGGTGCTGCCATTCACCAACAACATCCCGCAACGCGATGGCGGCACGCATATTGCAGGCTTTCGTGGTGCGCTGACGCGCACGATCAACAACTATGCGCAGTCGTCCGGCATCGCCAAGAAAGAAAAGATCAGCTTTACCGGCGACGATGCCCGCGAAGGTTTGACCTGTGTGCTGTCGGTCAAAGTCCCCGATCCAAAGTTTTCATCCCAGACGAAAGACAAACTGGTGTCTTCCGAGGTCCGCCCTGCGGTCGAAAACCTAGTCGGCGAAAAGCTGTCGGAATGGTTTGAAGAAAACCCTGCGATTGCGCGGCAGGTTGTCGGCAAAATCGTAGAGGCGGCACATGCCCGAGAGGCGGCCCGCAAAGCCCGTGAATTGACCCGCCGTAAAACCGCGATGGATGTGAATTTTCTGGCCGGTAAGTTGAAGGATTGTTCCGAGAAAGACCCGTCAAAAACCGAAGTCTTTCTGGTGGAGGGGGATTCCGCTGGCGGTTCTGCCCAGACAGGTCGCGACCGTGGGACACAGGCGATTTTGCCGCTGAAGGGTAAAATTCTCAACGTCGAACGCGCCCGTTTTGACCGCATGTTGGGCAGTCAGGAAATCGGCAACCTTGTGATGGCTTTGGGCACCGGGATTGGTCGTGACGAGTTTAATATCAAAAAGCTGCGCTATCATAAGATCGTCATCATGACCGATGCGGATGTTGACGGGGCGCATATTCGCACCCTGCTTTTGACGTTCTTTTTCCGTCAGATGCCCGAGCTGATTGAAAACGGCTTTTTATATATCGCGCAGCCGCCGCTATACAAAGTGAGCCGTGGCAAGTCCGAGGTTTACCTCAAGGATCAGCCTGCGATGGACGATTATCTGATTGAGCAAGGGTCGGACGGTGCGTTTCTGCGCCAAGGCAACGGCGAAGAGATTAGCGGCGCCGATCTGCGCCGTGTTGTCGACGAAGCCCGCCAGTTTAAGAATCTGCTGAATGCATTCCCGACGCAATATCCGCGCCATATACTTGAACAGGCCGCGATTGCGGGTGCCTTTGTGCCCGGTGTGGTGGATGCCGATTTGCAGGGCACCGCGAACCGCGTGGCCAAGCGGCTTGATCTGATTGCCGAAGAGTGGGAGCGCGGCTGGCAAGGCCGGATCACGCAAGACCAAGGGATGCGTTTGGCACGTATTCTGCGCGGTGTTGAAGAAGTGCGCACGCTTGATGGCAAGATTATGCGCGGTGGCGAGGCCCGTCGCACAGGTTCGTTTACCAAAGGTCTGCAAGATGTCTATGAGTTGCCTGCAACCTTGGTGCGCAAGGACCGTAACCAGTTGATCCACGGTCCGCTTGATCTGCTCAAAGCGGTTTTGGAAGAGGGCGAGCGCGGCTTGTCATTGCAGCGCTACAAGGGCTTGGGCGAGATGAACCCTGACCAGTTGTGGGAAACCACATTGGACCCTGATGCGCGGACACTGTTACAGGTTAAGGTTGAGGATTTGGCCGAGGCGGATGATTTGTTTACCAAGTTGATGGGCGATGTGGTCGAACCCCGTCGTGAATTCATCCAGAAAAACGCGCTTTCCGTCGAAAATCTTGATTTCTGATGGGAGCGATTCCTGCAACGATGCGCGCATTGGTTCAGCGTGGGGATGGCTATGCACAAACCGCTACAGGGCCGTTGCTGCATGACGCCGCCGATTGGTTGGAGCTAGCGACGATCCCTGTGCCCGAGGTGGGTGAAGGACAGGCGTTGGTGCGTTTGCGCCGTGCCGCGGTCAATCCATCCGACATTCATTTTATCAAAGGTGAATACGGCCAGCCGCGTGTGCGAGGGCAAGCCGCAGGGTTTGAGGGTTGCGGTGATGTTGTGGCGGGGCCCGATCACCTGCTAGGCAAACGCGTTGCTTTTGCTGTCGGGGCCGGTGCTTGGGCGCAGTACGCAGTTGTCGATGCGCAGGCGTGTATCCCGCTGCACCCTGCGATTTCCGACAATGATGGGGCCGGACAGATCGTTAATCCGATGACCGCCCGCGCGATGATCGGGCTTGCGAAAGAGGCAGGCGACGCCGTTGTGATCACCGCTGCGGGGTCGCAGTTGGGCAAGTTGATGATCAGCCTTGCCAAGGATATGGGCGTCAAAACAATTGCGACGGTGCGCCGTGATCTGGACCTAGATGCGGACATTGTTTTGAACACGCAGAACGCGGATTTTAGAATGCAAGCAAGCGCCGCGATGGCCGAATTGAAGCCGCGCATGATGCTTGATGCGGTATGCGATCAAAGCTCTGAAGTGTTGTTTACCCTGATGCCGAACCGCGCACGCTGGGTCTGTTACGGCAAGCTTTCGACTGAATTTCCTGCGCTGACACAGATGGGTCAGTTGATCTTTATGGGCAAGCGGATCGAAGGGTTTTGGTTAAGCCAATGGTTTCGCGATGCTGACCCTGCGGCGAAAATCGCGGCGGTCACGGATGTGCAAACACGGTTTGCGGACGGGCGCTGGCGCACGGATGTCGCAGCAGAACTGCCTTTGGATCAGGTCATCAAGGCTTTGGCGGATGCGCTGCGACTGCCTGATGGAAAGACGATTATTTCGTTTTCGTGATTTTCGCGCGCGCAAGGCGAAAAACCAGCGGCGCAATCGCGATGACCAAGGTAATCCGGATGATATGCATGGTGGACACATAGGCCACGTCCTGGTTCATCGAGAGCGTCAGCAGGGACATTTCGGTCAATCCGCCTGGTGCGTAGGCTAGAAATGCCTGACTTAGCGACATCTGTGCAGACCACGCAACCAACGCGCCAAAGGCAATAGAGACCACAAGCATGGCGCTTGATCCGATCACAGCCAGAGCGATGTCGCGGCGGACTTCTGCGAAGGTGGCCCCTGCAAAACGTGTCCCGATAATTGTGCCCACCACCATCTGGGCCGCGATAATGAAAACCGTGGGCGGTCCGATTTCGACCCAGCCGGCGATGTGAAATATAGCACTTATGATCATCGGTCCAAAAACCGGTGCGGCGGGCAGGCGCAGCCGCTTTGCTGCCCAGACGCCAATGATAGCGGCGAGGATCAGCAGCGCATAATCGGGGAGACTAAGGGCGGTCAAGGGCACCCAATTGCGCCCGCCCCCGCCAGATCGCACGCCAAGGAAAAGCCCGAAAAACAGCGCGACAAAAAGGATCACCAGCATCACGCGCGCGGCATGGGCCAAGGCGATTTTTCGCTCGTCGCCGCCTGCCTCGCCGCCCATGATCAACATTTCATTCAACCCGCCGGGCATCGCGGCGTAGAATGCTGTTACGGCGTCATAACCGCCGATCCGGCGATAGACCAGAAACGAAACACCCGCGGCCATCAACAGATAAACTGGCAGTAACACGAGCGTTAATATCCATCCGCCAAGTTGGCTGAATATCTCGACCGTGATGGCAGACCCCAGCATAACGCCGATCACCGGTATCACAAAACTGCGCCATTTGTCGGGTCCGACAACCGGCACACCAGCCACGGCAAGCACCGTATTGCCTAGCATCGGCCCCAACATCCACGGCAACGGCAGCCCTAAAAAGTAAGCTCCGAAACCGCATGAAACCCCCGCAATAAGCGCCGTCAATTGCGCGCGCAGCTCGGGAGGCCAGACCATCTAGGTCAAACCACCAATGTGATGCGTGCCGCGCTTTTTGGCCAGCGCAATCTGCTTTTGCCGCTCGCGGAACCGGCCTTTGTCTGCCTCCGAAGTCTCTGCTGCGCATTGATGGCAGGCGACCCCCTCTTCAAATTCGGGGCGGTCACGGTCTTGGGGTAAAATGGGTCTGCGGCAGGCATAGCACAGGGCGTGTGGCCCTTGTTTCAACCCGTGCCCAACGCTGACGCGCGCGTCAAAAACAAAGCACTCGCCGTCCCATGTGCTTTGCTCCTGCGGGACCTCTTCAAGGTATTTCAAGATGCCACCCTTCAGGTGATAGACGTCGTTCACGCCTTGCCCCAATAGGTAATTCGTCGATTTTTCACAGCGGATACCACCGGTGCAGAACATCGCAATCCGCTTGTTATGGAACCGCTCTTTATTTGCCTCCCACCACGCAGGAAATTCGCCAAAAGATTTTGTTTCGGGGTCAATGGCCCCGTCAAAAGTGCCGATTGCGACCTCGTAATCATTGCGCGTATCGATCACGGCGACGTCGGGCGCGTTGATCAAGTCGTTCCAATCGGCGGGGCCCACATAGTTGCCGACACTCGCCGTTGGGTCCACATCGGGCTGGCCCATCGTGACGATTTCGCGCTTGAGCCGGACTTTCATGCGGTGAAACGGCGCGCTGCTGGCGCTGCTTTCCTTCCAGATCAGGCCTTCGCAGCCGGGCAGGGCGCGGATATGCGCAAGCACCGCGTCGATACCCGCGCGGTCGCCGGCGACAGTGCCATTGATTCCTTCGCGTGCCAAAAGGAGCGTGCCGCTGATCCCGCGCGCTTTGCACAGGTCCAAAAGCGGGCCACGGATTGCGCCTGGATCATCAAAGCGCGTGAAGTGATAGAGTGCTGCAATTGTAAACATGCCGACCAGATACGCCTGTTTGCCGGTCCGTTCAAGCCTACCAGCGCTGCTTTGATGCCGCAATCGCCAGTCCGTCCGCCACGGCGGTAAAGGCCTCGGTGCGTTCCAGTGTTGCCTGCGGGAAAAGGCGCACCATCGTGTCCTCGATGACCCCCATCAGGCTGGAGCCGCCGACAAAAACAATCTGTCCGATCTGATCGGCAGACAGGTTTGCACCCTTCAAGGTCTGGACCGCCGCCGCGTGGATCGTTTGGGCGTGATCCGCCAGAATGCGCTGCAAATCATCCGCATCCAAATGGGCCCAAAGGTGCTTTTCGATAATCCGCAGATCAATCGCCGCCTCGTGCGCGTTTGGCGCATTGACCCGAATTTTACCTGCCTCTACCGCAAATGCGATGTCATGTCCCAGTTCTAACTCAAGCACCTCTGACAGTCGTTTGAACGCCTCTGGGGGCACGCCAAGTTTATGGAATCGCGCAGCCAACCTGCGCATCTCGCCGGTATACAGAAACGGGATTTTTTCCCAGGAGGCCAGATCGTTGAAAATGCCACTTGGCGCAGTATGCCGCCCGTTACCCATTTCATTTTTAATCTCGCCGCCACGGCCCAGCAGCGGCATCACTTGCGATATGCTGATCGCCTTGTCAAAATCGGTCCCGCCGACCCGCACGCCGTGACTGGAAATGATCCGCGTGTCATCGCCATCGCGTTCAAAAACCGAAAAGTCGGAAGTGCCGCCGCCGATATCAATGATCAGTCCCAGTTTCCCTTTGGGCAGAGGCCCTGCCGCCAGTGCCGCTGCCTCTGGTTCAAACATAAAAGCGACGTCGTCAAATCCTGCGATCATATAGGCCTCGCGCAGGTCAATCTCGGCTTGCGCATTGCGGACGTCGTCGCTTGAATGGAACCGCACGGGCCGCCCCGAAAGTGCGGTGTTGAATGTGGCCCCTGTCGCAGTTTCCGCCCGCTCACGCACCATGCGTAAAAATCGGGCTACGACCTCTATTAAAGTCATCTTCTCATAGGCGATCTGTCGTTTTTCACGCATAAGCGGTGTGCCCAAAACCGATTTGAGCGCGCGCATAAACCGCCCCTCGCGCCCGTCAATCAGCGCGGTATTGGCAACGGACCCATATGTCGTGATCTTGCGATCATAGTCGAAAAACACAGATGTCGGCAGCGACGTGCGCCCGGGCTCGACTGCGATCAAATGTGACCGCCCGCCGACAAGAACGGCGGCGGCTGTGTTGGACGTGCCAAAATCGATACCCAGGGTCTGTTTCATAATCTGCCTCATCAGCGTGAAGCGCGGGGATATGCCAAACGCTTCGCACTGCCAAGCCCCGACTTGCCACCCTGCGACCAGTGCCCTACCCATAGCCAACCAAGCCAAGGAGACCCCGATGCACGCGTTGTTAGTGATTGATGTTCAGAATGACTTTTGCCCGAACGGCGCACTGGCCGTGACGGGGGGTGACGACATTGTCACGGGGATCAATGCGGCGATGGCCGGTTTTGACGCCGTGATCCTGACGCAGGACTGGCACCCGAAGGGTCATTCATCTTTCGCAAGCAGCCATAACGCCGCGCCAATGACGCAGATGCAGATGCCTTATGGCCCGCAAATTCTATGGCCGGATCACTGTGTCCAAGGCACGGCGGGCGCGGATTTCCACGCGGAGCTGAACACAAACCGTGCGGATATGATCGTGCGCAAGGGGTATAATTCGGCGATCGACAGCTATTCGGCGTTCTTTGAAAACGATCATAAAACTGCGACGGGATTGGCGGGATATTTGCGCACGCGCGGCATTACCCAGTTGACTTTGGTCGGGTTGGCCACAGATTTCTGCGTAGCCTATTCGGCCATTGACGCCGCCAAGCTTGGGTTCGATGTGCGTGTCGATCTGGAGTTGTGCCGTGCGATTGATTTTGCGGGCTCGCTTGACGCGGCACTCGGTGACATGCGCGCCGCAGGTGTCACGTTTTTGAATGCAAAGGACCACTAATGCTTGTTGTTGTCTCCCCCGCCAAATCGCTGGACATGCAGCCCACGGACATCGCACCAACCCAGCCGCAGTTTCAGGCGGACGCGGTGCGCCTGTCGAAAACTGCGAAAAACCTGACGCTGAAACAGCTCAGGGGACTGATGGATATCTCTGACGATCTGGCCCGCCTTAATCGCGACCGCTTTGCCGCCTTTGCCGCCGAGCCGGATGCGGGGGCAGTGAAACCGGCGGCACTTGCGTTCAACGGCGACACTTACCAAGGCTTGGAGGCAAAGACTCTATCGTCAGATGATCTGGTTTGGGCGCAGGACCACCTTGGTATCCTGTCGGGCCTTTACGGGCTTTTGCGCCCGCTTGATGCGATCCAGCCTTACCGTCTTGAAATGGGCAGCCGCCTGAAAACGCGGCGCGGTAAAACACTGTATGACTATTGGGGCGACACGATTGCCGAGGCGCTAAACGCGCAGGCCGCCATAATCGGGACCGATACATTGGTGAATTGCGCAAGTCAGGAATACTTTGGCGCCGCGGATCGCAAGGCGCTGAAACTGCGGGTGATCACGCCGCAATTCATGGAGATCAAAGACGGAAAACCGCGTATCGTTTCGTTTTTCGCCAAGCGCGCGCGTGGTGCAATGGCGCGGTTTATCGTCGAGAACCGAGTGACCGATGCGCAGACGATCAAGTCGTTTTGCACCGGTGGCTATGGGTTTGATCCCGACCTGTCGAACGGCGATAAATGGGTATTTGTGCGCGACTACCCCACCTAAATCCGCTCGATGGCCAGTGCGATCCCCTGACCGCCGCCGATGCACATGGTGATCAATGCGCGGCGGCCAGCGGTGCGTTCCAGCTCATACATTGCCTTGACCGTAATGATGGATCCTGTGGCGCCAACGGGGTGCCCCAGCGCAATCGCGCCGCCGTTTGGGTTAACGATCGCAGGATCAAATCCAAGCTCTTTGCTGACCGCAAGTGCCTGTGAGGCAAAGGCTTCGTTGCTCTCAACCACGTCAAAATCGGCGGCGTTTAGTCCCGTTTTGGCAAGCAGCTTGCGCACGGCGGGCACTGGGCCAATGCCCATCACTTCGGGGCGCACCCCGGCATGGGCATAGCCTAGAACACGAAATTTCGGCGTTAAACCTGCCGCTTGTGCCGCGTCCGCGCGGGCCAGCACAATCGCTGCCGCCCCGTCATTCAAGCCAGAGGCATTGCCCGCCGTCACGGTGCCATTCTTTTCAAACACGGCGCGAAGGCCTGCGAGGGTTTTAAGTGTTGTGGCCTTTGGATGCTCGTCGCGGATAAAATCGACCATGTCCCGTTTGACGCGGATCTGTACAGGCACGATCTGACTGTCAAAATGCCCCGCCGCAATCGCCGCCGCCGCGCGGTCTTGGCTTTGCAGCGCGAAGGCATCTTGACGGGCACGGCTAATCCCGTGTTCGCGCGCGACGTTCTCGGCAGTCACACCCATATGGCCGGTGCCAAACGGGCAATTCAACGCGCCCAGCATCATGTCTTGCGTTGTCACATCGCCCATCTTCGCGCCCCAGCGCTGATCGGAAATGATGAACGGCGAGCGGCTCATGTTCTCGGTGCCCCCTGCCAACGCAAAGTCGGCGTCACCCAACATCAACGCCTGCACCATCGACACGATCGACTGCACGCCCGATCCGCAAAGCCGGTTCACATTCATCGCCGGTGTGGCTTCGGGAATGCCCGCCTGCATCGCGACCACGCGGCTGACATACATATCGCGCGGCTCGGTATTGATGACGTGACCCATCGCGACATGACCGATTTGTGCCGCATCGACGCCCGCGCGCGCAATCGCGGCCCGTGCTACTACCGTGCCCATATCGATCGGCGTTACCCCTGCCAATGCCCCGCCAAACGCACCAATTGCCGTGCGCGCGCCACCCAGAATTACGATATCGGTCATGCTGATCTCCTTGTTTTGTCAAACCTATCAAATGTCCCCGACGCCGCCAGTCAAACGTGAGGTCATTTCGCTGGGAAGTTTCCTATAAGGCGCCTAATGTCGAGGCAACAAGGAGTGATTATGAGCGAATTTCTGACTGACATCAGCGGCCGCTTGGCCGACATCCGTGCCGAAGGGTTATGGAAAACCGAGCGTCTGATCACAACGCCGCAGGCGGGTCATATTGGCGTTGGTGGCCGCGACATGATCAATCTGTGCGCCAACAACTACCTTGGACTTGCCAATCATCCTGCGCTGATTTCGGCGGCAAAACAGGCGATGGATGATCACGGATATGGCATGGCCTCGGTCCGGTTTATTTGCGGGACGCAGGACCTGCACCGCCAATTGGAAGACCGCCTTGCGCAGTTTCTGGGACAGGATGATACCATCCTTTTTGCCGCCTGTTTTGATGCCAATGCCGCCGTGTTCGAGCCGCTGCTTGGACCTGACGATGCGATCATTTCCGATGCGTTGAACCATGCCTCTATCATCGACGGGATCAGGCTGTGCAAGGCCAAGCGATACCGCTATGCGAATGCCGATATGGGTGATTTGGAAGTCCAGTTAAATGCCGCGCGCGCGGATGGTGCACGTCATATTATGGTTGCCACCGACGGGGTGTTTAGCATGGATGGATACCTCGCGCCGCTTGATCAAATCCGTGTGCTGGCCGATAAATACGACGCACTTTTAATGGTCGATGACTGCCATGCGACCGGTTTCATGGGGCCCAAAGGGGCAGGCACCCCTGCGCATTTCGGGATCAAGCCGGATGTATTGACCGGCACGCTGGGCAAGGCGATGGGCGGCGCGATTGGCGGGTATATCGCGGGGCCGCAGCCGGTGATCGATCTGATGCGGCAACGGGCGCGGCCCTATCTTTTCTCCAATGCGTTGCCGCCCGCTGTCGTCGCCGCAGGGCTGGCCGCGATTGATCTGGTCGAGGCGGGTGACGGGCTGCGCACACAATTATTCGAGAATGCAGCCTATTGGCGGGCAGGGTTGGCAGACGCAGGGTTCGATTTGTTGGACGGCCAACACCCCATCATTCCTGTCATGCTTTATGACGCCGAAAAAGCCCAAGCCCTAGCCGCGCGTTTGTTCGAATTGGATGTCTATGTCTCGGGCTTCTTTTTCCCCGTGGTCCCCAAGGGCCGCGCGCGGATCAGAACGCAAATGAACGCCGCACTGACCCGTAAAGATCTGGACATAGCACTTGCGGCCTTCGCCCAAGCAGGCAAAGACACAGGAGTATTGGCATGAGCAACGAGATGAAAGCGCTGTCGAAATTGAAGCCCGAGGTCGGGCTCTGGATGACCCGCGCACCGGTGCCCGAAATTGGCCCTGATGATGTGCTGATCCGTGTCAATAAAACCGGGATTTGCGGGACCGATATTCATATCTGGAACTGGGATGCTTGGGCTTCGGGCACCGTGCCTGTGCCGATGATCACCGGCCATGAATTTGCGGGCGAAATTGTCGAACTGGGGCGGAATGTGACCGATCTGGAAATCGGGCAGCGCTGTTCCGGCGAGGGGCATTTGATCGGCAAAGGCAGTCGGCAAAGCCGCGCGGGCAAGTTCCACCTCGATCCGGGTACGCGCGGGATCGGGGTAAATGAACAGGGTGCTTTTGCCGAATACTTGCGTCTGCCCGCGTTCAATGTGGTGCCCTTGCCCGACGCGATTGATGATGAAATCGGCGCAATCCTAGATCCGCTAGGGAACGCTGTGCATACCGCGCTATCGTTTGATTTGATTGGCGAGGATGTGCTGATTACCGGGGCGGGTCCGATTGGAATTATGGCCGCGGCGGTGGCGCGGCATGTCGGCGCACGGCACGTCGTTATTACGGATGTGAATCAGGACCGGTTGGATCTGGCGGGGCGTGTGGCCGACGTGACACCGGTTAATGTCGCGACCCAAGACCTGCGCGATGTCTGGGCCGGCTTGAAGATGAAACAAGGCTTTGATGTCGGCCTTGAGATGTCGGGCAATCAGCGCGCGATGGATCAGATGGTCGAGAACCTCGTGATGGGCGGCAAGATCGCGCTGCTGGGTATTCCGCCGGGCAAAAGCCCCGTGGATTGGTCGCGGATCGTGTTCAAGGCGATCACCATCAAAGGTGTTTACGGGCGCGAAATTTTCGAGACGTGGTATAAGATGATTGCGATGCTCGAAAACGGTCTGGACGTACGCGGCGTGATTACGCATCGGTTTAGGGTCGACGATTTCCAAAATGGATTTGACGCGATGTTGTCAGGGTCGTCGGGCAAGGTTGTGCTGGACTGGACCTAGATAAAACAATCAGGGGGCACCAATTCGCCCACTGCGATATTAGCGAAATTTGCGCTGACCGACGGTTTGGTCACGCAAACCCCAGTCGTTACCACGTCCTATGCCCGACAGACCTGCGGCGCTGTTTTGTCACGGGTCGCCGCTGGCAATCGCATAGAATTGATGGCTTGCTGATCTTTCCAATCGGACCAGACGTGATAGGTCTGGGTCAAAGGGGACTGCGATGCTGCTATCGGCCACGAATGTGCAAAAAACCTATGAAACTGCGGATGGCCCTTTTACGGTTTTGCGCGGAATTGACCTATCTCTGGAGGGTGGCGAAACACTTGCACTGACGGGCGAAAGCGGCAGCGGAAAAAGCACGCTGTTGCACCTGATCGGCGGCTTGGATGTTCCCGATGCGGGGCAAATCATGATCGATGGCGCGGATATCGCAGCGCTGGATGACACAGGGCGCGCTACGATGCGGCGCGGCGTTGTCGGCGTGGTTTTTCAACAATTCAACTTGATCCCGAGCCTGCGGGTCGCGGAAAACATTGCCTTTCAAGCCCGCCTTGCGGGGCGCCATGATCCCGACTGGGAGGCGGCGCTTGCCGACCGTCTTGGCCTCACAGACCAGTTGAAAAAATACCCCGAACAATTGTCGGGGGGCCAGCAGCAAAGGGTCGCCATTGCGCGCACGCTTGCTCCGCGTCCGCGACTTGTGCTGGCGGACGAGCCGACGGGAAACCTTGACGAGGCAACAGCGGCCACGGTCATGGATGTACTTTTGGCGCTGGTCGCCGAAACCGGTGCGGGGCTTTTGATGGTGACCCATTCAGCAACCCTTGCGGCGCGCATGGGGCGCAGGCTGCATTTGCGCGCGGGGCGGGTCGCATGACGCGGGTCGCTTTTGCCGCGCTCTTGGGGCATTGGCGGCGCAATCCGATGCAGTTGTTTACACTGCTGGCGGGGCTTGCTTTGGCGACTGCTCTTTGGTCGGGGGTGCAAGCGATCAACGCCGAGGCACGCGCCAGTTACGATGCGGCAGCGGCCACATTGGGCGAAGGGCAATTCGACCGGCTAACGCGGCGCGACGGACAACCGATCAGGCAGGAAACCTATGTTTTGCTACGCCGATCGGGGTGGCTTGTCAGTCCTGTGATTGAGGGGCGTTTGCACGACGTGCAGATTGTCGGAGTTGATCCGTTGACAGCACCGGGGCGGTTGGCACCCACCGCAATCGCGGGCACGGGAGACTTGGGGCGCTTCATCGCGGGCCGGATCGTGGCAGCACCTGATGTGACGCTCGACGGCGCGGTGACCGACCCTGACATCGCGCCGCAAACCGCCATCGGCGATATTGGCACGGTTCAAAAATTGCTCGGCCGTACGGGTGAACTTGACGCGCTGATTGTCGCGCAAAACCAGCCACTCAAGCAGGCCAATCTGGCCGACATCGCCCCCGAGCTGCGCAGACGCGTTGCGCAAACCGGCTCTGACATCAGCCGGTTGACGGACAGTTTCCATCTTAATTTATCGGCGTTTGGTTTGCTCTCATTTGCGGTAGGAATTTTCATTGTGCATGGCGCAATTGGCCTCGCGTTCGAGCAGCGTCGCGGCACCGTGCGCACCCTGCGTGCGTTGGGTGTGCCTTTGCGGCTGATGGTGGTTTTGATGGCCAGTGAATTGTTAGGGCTTGCGATTGTTGCAGGGATCATTGGCGTGGGGCTTGGCTACTTGATCGCGGGCGCGCTATTGCCGGATGTGGCCGCGACGCTGCAAGGGCTTTATGGCGCGAATGTCTCGGGAACATTGCAATTGCGTCCGATCTGGGGGCTGACGGGGATGGGTATCGCGGTCGGCGGCACGGCGGTTGCAGCGGGCGGGGCGCTGTGGAAACTGTCGCGGATGCCGCTGTTGGCGGGCGCACAGCCGCGTGCCTTGGCCGTTGCTGCGGGACGCGGTGCAAGATTACAGGCCGCGGTTGCAATCGGCCTGCTGGCGCTTGCAGGTATTCTTGTGGTCGTCGGCGGCGGCGTTGTCACCGGATTTGTGCTTCTGGGGGCGCTTTTGCTTGGCGCGGCGCTGGCCTTGCCGCTTGTGCTGTCGGTGGTTTTGATCTTTGCCAGCAGGCAGGCCACGGGCGTGATCAGCGGTTGGTTCTGGGCCGATACGCGCCAGCAATTGCCCGGTTTGTCGCTGGCTTTAATGGCGCTCTTGCTTGCGATGGCCGCCAATATCGGGGTCTCGACGATGGTCAGTTCCTTTCGGCTGACCTTTGTCGGTTTCCTTGACCAACGGCTAACCTCGGAGCTCTATGTCACCGCAGACAACCCCGCTCAGGCCGCGCAAATCGCGGCGTTTGCAAACACGCGGGTTGATGCGGTGTTGCCAGTTTTGGAGACCGATGTGACGATTTCGGACTTTCCTGCAGAGCTATTTGGCAATCGCGATAACGCCGCGTTTCGGGATAATTGGACCTTCCTTGCCGCAGCAGACACCCCTTGGGACCGTATTCATCAGGGCGATGCAATTTTGATCAACGAGCAGTTGTCGCGGCGCGCAGGGCTTAAAGTTGGCGACAGCGTTACAGTGGCTGACATCCCGTTTGAAATTGTCGGCATCTACGGCGACTATGGCAATCCCGCGGGCCAGGCGATTATCTCTCGGGGGCGATTTCAAGACCTATATCCTGATGTAACCTCTGCCCGTTTTGGCCTGCGATTGCCCCCCGAAAACGTCGCCGAATTTGTGACCGAGATGGAATCCGCGATCGGGGTGCCTGCATCAAATACGATCAACCAAGCCGGAATTAAGGCTTTCTCGCTTGGTGTGTTTGACCGGACATTTACGGTGACTGCTGCGCTGAATGTGCTAACGCTTGCGGTTGCTGGTTTCGCGATCCTGATGAGTCTTTTGACACTGACCGCGATGCGCGTGCCGCAACTGGCGCCCGCTTGGGCGATGGGGCTGACACGTCGCAATCTGGGCGCGCTGGAACTGTTGCGGACCTTGTTGTTGGCGTCATTCACCGCAATTATCGCATTGCCGTTGGGGCTGGCATTGGCGTGGGTTTTGCTGGCGGTGATCAATGTCGCGGCCTTCGGGTGGCGCTTGCCGATGTATCTTTTTCCCGCTGACTATGCCCGATTGGGGGGCTTTGCGATATTGGCGGCATCTGTTGCAGCCCTTTGGCCCGCGCTACGACTGGCCCGCACCCCACCCGCTGATCTGCTAAAGGTGTTTTCCAATGAGCGTTAAACTATTCATCTTTCTTCTTTGGCTGCCGGTCGCGGGCTTTGCGCAAGGGTTTGCAGGGCTTGGCGGTAGTGCCGAAGGCTTTGCCATGCCCGCCCCGAACCCGACATTTCAATTTCCCAAAGATGCAGGCGCGCATCCGGACTACAAGATCGAATGGTGGTATATCACCGCCAATCTGAAAGACGCTCAAGGGACTGATTACGGTCTACAGTGGACATTGTTCCGCAGTGCATTGGCCCCCGAAGATGGCACCGGCTGGTCAACCCCGCAACTTTGGATGGGCAACGCCGCGATCACGACGCCGGACGCGCATTTTGTGACCGAACGACTGGCCCGCGGCGGTATCGGGCAGGCGGGCGTGACGCCAGCGCCGTTCTCCGCGTGGATTGATGACTGGCTGTTTACCGATACGCAGTTGTCCGCGACGGGCCCTGATTTTGGTTTTGACATGACACTGGGCGACCTTGGGCCGACGGTTTTCCATGGCGAAGGGGGTTATTCGGTCAAATCGACATCGGGGCAGGCGTCTTACTATTACTCGAAACCGTTTATACAAATCAGCGGCACGCTGTCCTTGCCGCAGGGCGATGTCGCGGTGTCTGGCCAAGCATGGCTGGACCGCGAATGGTCGTCGCAACCTTTGGCCAGCGATCAAACCGGATGGGACTGGTTTTCGCTGTCATTTGATGACGGGGCCAAGTTGATGGGGTTCCAGTTGCGTGGCGATGACACCTATACTTCGGCCTCGTGGATCGACCCTGACGGGACAACAACCGCAATGGAAAACGGCGCGTTTCAGGCGCGGCCCTTGGGCATGGTAGAGGTCGCAGGGCGTCAGGTTCCGACGACGTGGCAGGTTACCTTGCCCGCCAAATCGCTGGATGTGACTGTGCGCGCGATCAACGATGCGGCATGGATGGCGACCAGTGTGCCGTATTGGGAGGGACCAGTTATTGTTAGCGGCAACCGCCAAGGGCGCGGCTATCTTGAAATGACCGGCTATTGAAGGGCCGGACTGGTATCGGGCGATGCCGACGGGCTAAAGGTGTCCTATGATAAATAATTCCATTCCGGTGACCCGCGATCTTGTGCTGCTTGGCGGCGGACATACACATGCGCTGGTGCTGCGCAAATGGGGCATGAACCCGCTTGCCGGTGCGCGGTTGACGGTCATCAACCCTGGACCAACGGCGCCCTATTCGGGCATGTTGCCGGGCTTTGTGGCGGGACATTACGGGCGCGACGAACTGGATATTGATCTGGTCAAGCTGTGCCGGTTTGCCGGTGCCCGACTTATCCTTGGTGCGGCCAGCGGTGTCGACCGTGAGCGTAGGGTTGTGAATGTGCCAAACCGGCCCGATGTCGCCTATGACGTGTTGAGTATTGATGTTGGCATCACCTCGACGATGCCTGCCCTCACAGGGTTTAGCGCGCACGGGATCCCTGCAAAACCGCTGGGCGCATTTGCAAGCCGCTGGGACAAATTCCGCACTGCGCCAACTGGCGATGTGGCGGTGATCGGCGGCGGTGTTGCGGGCGCGGAACTTGCGATGGCGATGCAGTTTGCCTTGAGGGGACAGGCGGCGGTATGGCTGATTGATCGCGGCACAATTCTGAACGGGTTGGGTGCAACGGCGCGGCGCAAAATTCGCGCGGCCCTTGCAGAGTGTGGCGTTGAGGTCATTGAAAACGCGGATGTTATCAGTGTCGATGCGCAGGGTGTCACGCTTGCTGACGGGCGCAAAATCACGGCGCAATTTGTAAATGGCGCAGCGGGTGCACGGCCACATGACTGGCAAGCCGTGATCGGCGTCGATATACAGGACGGGTTCATCAAAGTTAACCGCGCGTTACAATCCTCTGACCCTGCGATTTTTGCGGTCGGTGATTGTGCGCATCTGACCGATAATCCGCGCCCCAAGGCGGGGGTATTCGCCGTGCGACAAGCGCCGGTTTTGATCGCTAATCTGCGGGCCGTTTTGTCGGGTGGACCCCTGCGCGATTATCATCCGCAAAAGGATTATCTCAAGCTCATTTCACTGGGTCAGAAACACGCGATTGCAGAAAGATTCGGGACCACCTTTCAGGGCCCGCTTTTGTGGAAATGGAAGGATCATATTGACCGCAAATTTATGGACAAATTCCGGACGCTGCCGGAAATGGCAGGGCCGGACTTGCCAAAAGTGATGGCAGATGGTGTCACGGAGGCCCTAGGTGACAAACCGATGTGCGGCGGCTGTGGGGCCAAGGTCGGGCGCGGCGCGTTGCGTGCCGTTTTGGCCGCCTTGCCGCCCGTGACCCGCGATGATGTAGCAAGCATTGCAGGCGATGATGCCGCCATTTTGCACACCGGCGGACAGGTCCAGATCTTGACGACGGACCACCTGCGTAGCTTTACAATTGACACCGTTATCATGACCCGAATTGCCGCGATCCATGCGCTGGGCGATGCTTGGGCAATGGGCGCCGCGCCGCAGGCGGTGACGGCCAACCTGATTTTACCGCGCTTGTCGTCAGAATTACAACGTCGCACAATGTCGGAAATTATGTCTGTAGCACAAGAGGTTATGGCGAATGCAGGGGCGGTGATTGTCGGCGGACATTCGTCATTGGGTGACGAATTGACCATCGGGTTTTCGATCACGGGCCTTTGTGACACGGTCCCGATCAGCATTGCAGGTGCAAAAGCGGGAGATGTTCTGATCCTGACAAAACCCATCGGCAGCGGTGTGATCATGGCTGCCGAAATGGCAGGTCAGGCCCGCGGCGCGGATGTGGCGGCGGCCTTTGATTGGATGGTCATGGGACAGGCGAAAGCGTCAGGTATTTTATCGCAAGCACATGCAATGACCGACGTCACTGGGTTCGGTTTGGCCGGGCATCTAAGCGGGATTTGCGAGGCTTCGGATGTGGGTGCGACGCTGGATTTGGACGCCGTGCCATTTATGGCAGGGGCCGTGGCATTGGCGCAGGCGGGGTTGCGGTCGAGCCTGTTCAAAGACAACCGCAGCGGCGCGGGGCCGGTGTTTGGCGCGCAGGGTGCCAAGGGTGATTTGTTGTTCGATCCACAAACGGCTGGCGGGCTGTTGGCGGCGGTGGATGCCTGCATGGCAGACGCAATAATGGAGGAGCTGTTGGCGGCCGGTTATCCCGCCGCAATCATCGGCAAGATCACCGGCGGTGCACCCTCAGTTCAGGTCATTTCAACGCCTGAATAATGGCATCCGCTAGCGTTTCCTGACCGACATCATCAAGCGTTGGCGTGTCGAGGCTGGCAACAATTTCACGGGCGTCACTGCCGCGAGATTTGTCATAGGCCGCGTCGTAGTGTTGCTCCATTAAGGCTGCGGCAAGGGCGCGAAATTCGCCTGCCTCCAATAGCGAGAGCCAGCCGTTGACGACCGCGTGACCGCGAATACTTATAAGAAGTTTCAATTGTTTAGCGAGGTTTTCGGGATTGGAAATGATATCTGCATAGGCCGATTCCAAGAATGCAGAGCGCGCTGCAATCGGGGCGGTTATCATGATGCGCGGCGCGGTTTGCATCGCGGCCCAAAGCTGCGGCGGCAGATTGATTTGTCCAATTTTGGAGCTTTCCGCCTCGACGATCACAGGTTTGCTTGGGTCCAGGTTGGCAAGGGCTACGGCAAGGGCTGTTTCAAACGCTTTTTGGTCGGGCTGTCCGGTTGCAGTTGCCCCCAAAAGAGACCCTCGGTGCCCGGCTAACCCTTCGAGGTCGATGACCTGAACGCCGCGGCTTGCAAGCCGTGCCAGTATCGCGGTTTTGGCGGTGCCGGTATTGCCGTCCAGCAGCACAAGTGGGTGCGGGATGGGTGTGTCGTAAAGTGCCTGTTTAACCAACCTGCGCCACGTCATATAGCCACCCTCGACGATGTCTGCACGCCAGCCGATTTGTTGCAAGATGATGGTGAACGAGCCCGACCTCTGGCCGCCGCGCCAGCAGTAAATCAAGGGCCGCCAGCTACCGTCAAATTGCGCCAATGGACCGTCAATGTGGTCTGCCACATTGCGCGCCAGCAGGGCCGCGCCGAGTTTGCGGGCCTTGAATGCGCTGACCTGTTTATAGATGGTGCCGACCTCGGCCCGCTGGTCGTTCGAGAGCGCGGGCAGGTTGATCGCGTCGGGCATGTGGTCAGTTGCGAATTCGGCGGGCGAGCGCACGTCGATAACGGCGTTATATCCATGGTCGAGCATGGCGCGCAGAGTGTGAAATGTGACGGGCATGATCGCGGTATCGCAGCAAAAAGCGGTGTGCACAATGCGTGCACTGCGCGTGCACCGGACGTATGACGCTTTACGCGGTCAGCGGGACGCGTCCGGTTCGGGTCAAGGTCCAGCAATCGCGTCCCTCGAACACCACAGGCACCAAGGGCCGCCCGTATCCTGCCCCACCGTCGATGTCGATCCGCGTGCCAAAATGTGTGGGCGCCTCAAGGGCGGTGTGCCCGTGCACGATCAAGCGTCCAAAGTCGTGATTGACCTCTAGAAAACCGTCCCTGATCCACAGCATGTCCTCGACATCCTGATCCGCCAAGTCCACGTTTGGCCGCAACCCTGCGTGCACGAAGATCAGGTCTTCGGTGGTCAGCGTCAGCGGTAGGTTTGCAAGAAATGCGATATGCGCCTCGGGCACGGCGGCTTTCGCCTCTGCGACAATCTGCGCGGGCGTGATGGTTTGCCCGTCACGGGTGTAATGGGTCAGGGTCTCGAACCCGTTAAGCGGATGCGCGAAATGCGGCGCGCCGGTGATGCCGTAGGACGCGAGCGTCGTGACGCCGCCAAGACGTGGGTTGACCCAAGAGATGTTGGATTTGACCTTTGGGTCGTGCTCGATGGCGCGGGTGACGTAGTCGCAAAACATCCGGTCGTGGTTACCTTTGAGAAAGCACCAGTTTCGCCCTGCCTCCTTGCCCGCGATCAATGTTTCGATGACCGCATGGCTGTCGGGGCCACGGTCGGTATAGTCGCCGATGAACACGATATGCGCGTCGCGGCCTCCGTCGGTTTCGATCAGGTCGAGCGCGCGGTCGAGCATGGCTTTTTGGCCGTGGATATCACCGATGGCATAGATGGTCATGTGATGTCCTTTTTGATGATTATCGTCGGGCCTGCCAATGCGCCCCACCCAGCATTCCGAGGGGTGGGGCGTTGTTTTAGACGTCGAAAGTCAGCCGCTTGACCTGCTGGAACAGGCCGGTTTCTTCCAGTGCTTTGATCGCGGGCGCGGGTGCGGGTTCGTCTACGTAAAGCAGCGCAATAGCCTCGCCTTTGGCCGCCGCCCGCCCAAGGGTAAAGTTCGCGATGTTCACGCCAAGCGTTCCCATGGTTTGGCCCAATGTGCCGATGATGCCGGGCACGTCTTCGTTGGTGGTATACAACATGTGCGCGCCGATTTCGGCGTCGACGTTGATGCCTTTGATCTGGATGAACCGTGGCTTGCCATCGCTGAACACGGTGCCCGCGACAGAGCGTTCGCGTTTGCCCGTGACAACGGTGACTTTGACATAACCGTCAAACGCACCCGAGCGGTCCTGTTTCGTGGTCGAAATCTGGATGCCGCGTTCTTTGGCGATGACAGGGGCCGAGACCATGTTGGTGTCAGGGTTCGCCCGTTTCATGATGCCCGCGATGGTGGCAGCGGTCAGCGCCTTGAGGTTCATGTCCGAGACCACGCCGTCAAACAGGATGTTGATTGCGTTGATCGGCTCGTCGGTCATCTGGCCTGTAAAATTGCCAAGGTGCCCTGCGAGTTTGATCCAAGGCCCCATGACTTTTGCTTCTTCGGCGGTCACGGAGGGCATGTTCAGCGCGTTTGTGACCGCACCCGTCAGCAGGTAGTCGGACATTTGCTCGGCCACTTGCAGGGCCACGTTTTCCTGCGCCTCGGTTGTAGCAGCACCCAAATGCGGGGTCACGACGACGTTTGGCAGATTGAAAAGTGGGCTGTCGGTTGCGGGCTCTACGGCGAAGACGTCAAAGGCGGCGCCTGCGACGTGGCCGGATTTCAGGGCTTCGGCCAAGGCCTGCTCGTCAACCAATCCGCCGCGCGCGCAGTTAATGACACGCACACCTTTTTTCAGTTTTGCGATATTTTCCGCAGACAGGATATTGGCGGTCTGATCGGTGTAGGGCACATGCAGGGTGATGAAATCGGCGCTTGCAAGCAGCTCGTCCAGTTCAACCTTTTTCACGCCCATCTCGGCGGCTTTTTCTTCGCCAAGGTAGGGGTCGTAGGCCATAACTTTCATCTTGAGAGCACGCGCGCGGTCGCAGACGATCCCGCCGATGTTGCCCGCGCCGATGACGCCAAGGGTTTTGCCGGTGAGTTCAACACCCATAAATTTGGACTTTTCCCATTTGCCGGCGTGGGTCGAGGCGGAGGCTTCGGGGATTTGGCGCGCCACGGCGAACATCATCGCGATGGCGTGTTCGGCGGTGGTGATCATATTGCCGAAAGGCGTGTTCATCACGATGATACCGGCCTTGGAGGCGGCGTCTTTGTCCACGTTATCGGTGCCGATGCCTGCGCGCCCGATGACCTTGAGGTTGGTGGCCGCGGCGATCAGTTTTGCGGTGGCTTTGGTGGCCGAGCGGATCGCCAAGCCGTCATAATTGCCGATGACGGCTGCAAGTGCGTCCTTGTCTTTGCCAAGGTTCGGTTGAAAATCAACGTCAATGCCGCGGTCGCGGAAGATTTGAACAGCGGCTTCGGAAAGGCTGTCGGAGATAAGTACTTTAGGTGCCATCACAGTGGTCCTTATGTTTTGAATTGGGTCTGGGTAGGATGCATTTGAACGCATCTATTTTGTGATTTCGGCCTCGAACGCCCATGCAAGCCACGGCAGCATGGCCGCGACGTCGGAGGTCTCGACGGTCGCGCCGCACCAGATCCGCAGACCTGCGGGCGCGTCACGGTAGGCCCCGATATCGAGCGCGATGTTTTCGTCGGCCAGCCGTTTGGCGATCGCTTTTGCGAATGCCGCCCCGTCGCTGATCCGGTCATCGGTGAACTTCAGGCACACGGAGGTATTGGACCGCGTGGCCGGATCAACCGCGAGGTTTGCGATCCAGTCGTTGGCGGCGCAGAAGTTCCAAACCGTGCTGGCGTTTGCATTGGCGCGCATTTTCAGAGCGTCCAGCCCGCCGATGGATTTCGCCCATTTGAGCGCCACGAGGTAATCCTCGACGGCCAGCATGGAGGGCGTGTTGATGGTTTCGCCTTTGAAGATACCCTCGATCAGTTTGCCGCCTTTGGTCAGGCGGAAAATCTTTGGAAGTGGCCATGCCGGGGTGTAGTTCTCCAGCCGCGCAACGGCGCGGGGCGACAGGATAATCATACCGTGTGCCGCTTCGCCGCCCATGACTTTTTGCCAAGAGAAGGTCGTCACGTCCAGTTTATCCCAAGGCAGGTCCTGCGCGAAAGCCGCCGATGTTGCGTCGCAAAGTGTCAGGCCAGACCGATCCGCAGGGATCGCGTCGCCATTGGCCATGCGGACCCCTGAAGTGGTGCCGTTCCATGTAAAGCAGACATCGTGGTCGTAATTGAGCGCGCCCATATCCACGATATGCCCGTAGTCGGCAGTGTGCACGGTGGCCTCGATTTTGAGTTGTTTGACAACATCTGTGACCCAGCCCGCACCGAACGATTCCCACGCGACCATTTCGGCAGGGCGTTCGCCAAGCAAAGACCACATCGCCATCTCGAAGGCGCCGGTGTCGGAGCCGGGCACGATCCCGATCCGGTAGTCCGCCGGCACCCCCAGAATTTCACGGGTCAGATCAATAGCTTCGGCGAGTTTGGATTTTCCCACAGCTGCACGGTGCGAGCGCCCGAGGGGTGCATCCGACAGATCAGAGAGTTTCCATGTGGGGGGTTTGGCGCAGGGGCCGGAGGAAAAGCGCGCGTTTACAGGCCGCGCAGTAGGCTTCGTCATTACCATATCTGGTATCCTTACAGATAAATGCCCTTCGTTGGGGAAGGGTGTCCCACCGCCGGACATACGGAACCCCAGTAAAAACAGCAATAGGCAAAGGTAGTTGCCATTGGGAGCGGTCACATGATTTGAGGCCCTAGCAATTCCCTAGTCCAACAAAAACAGTAACTTAGCCGTTTTCAATTTCACAATGTTTGATACTCTTGTAAAAATCCGGCCGTTTCAAATTGAACGATTAGAAAAATAAACCAATGTTTACAGCCGAACGGAATCAATTTGGTGTGCGGGATTTTGCGCACACCGCAAACCTAAAAGGTAGCTAATTTTTATACCCTTGGGGGTAATCGCCGTGTTCTCTTCTGATGAGTTATAGCTGACACGATGTTCGGTAAAATAGTATCGACCCAACGCTACGTCAGACATCAATTTTGGTATCTGATAGGCGTAACTTGTCGCCAAATCGGCGGGGTTTGCGCCGAACAATTTACCGCCCGGAAATGCAGCCTCATCAGTCGCCGTCTTCGACGAGTTATGAACTACGTTGATCGATGCTATCAGGTGTTCAAACACTACCCAAGAAACGGCCTCTAGCGCTTCAAGGTCGGACTATCGGTTACCCTTGTTTTCAGAGAGGCCCAAAACCAGTCTGCCGATATATTCATTCCACTGCAATGCCTGGGCACCTACAAGCCGATGTTTGCGGAAATGGGTCACCTTGCAAAGTTGCACTCCGGCGAATTGCTTTTCCGTTTTTTGAGCACTGGCTTCACAGAACTTTGCTCTGACGCAACGCATCCGACCGCTGATACAGCGGGTGTAGTAACCGTCGCCAGTAACATACAGGCAGGGACCGACCCAGCTTGGTATCTTTTGGATATGTTCCGTTCAATCAAGCCGCTCATTTGGCAGGAACGTGATAAATACGAATTTCAATCTGTAACCAGTCCCAAAGATGGGAACGTCTTTATGACCGACGAGCATGTTTATGGTGTTCGGGCACGGGTGAATGCTGGGCACCGCCAAGCTGGTCGTCACGCCTCATGTGAGTGCGTAGCGATGAAGCATCCACTTTTTGAAACGACCGTGGAGTTGGCGTCCGAGGGCGGCGCAGTTCCAACTTCGGTCCATCTGTTTCCATTGGGCCGCACAACCGCGAATGATGGGCGGGTATTCATTGTCAATGATGCCGAGGCGATCATTGCATGGACGTTGAAAATGAGCCCCACGGATTTGCCTATCGGTTTTGAGCATCAGAACGACGACAAAGAAGCCCGCAAGAATGGCCCAATTCCGGCGGCTGGCTGGATGAAATCCTTCGAAGTAAAAGAGGACGCTATTTGGGCATAGGCCTTGACCTGAGCCCCTAAAACTCCTCCAAATTTGTGTAGAGTCCGCCCAACAAAGGACGGACAAATGAAGGCACGATTTACGGACGAACAGATCATTGCGATGATCAAGGAACAGGAATCCGGTGAGAAGACCGCTGACGTATGTCGGCGGCACGGGATCCCTTGACCGGCAGGTTTTTGCGCCGCAATGACCGAGAGGGGGCTCGGCGACGTTCTATAAATACAAATCGAAATATGGTGGCATGGAACCGTCGGATGCGAAGCGATTGCGTGCGCTTGAGGATGAGAACGGCAAGCTGAAGAAGCTCTTGGCTGAACAGATGCTCGACAACGCTATGTTGCGAGACATCAATGCAAAAAATGGTGACGCCTGCTGGGAAGCGGCAAGCGGTGGTTCACCTGTGCGAAGCGCACGGTGTGAGCCAGCGGCGGGCGTGTGATGTGCTGCAGATTGATCGGTCAACGGTGCGGTATCTGTCGCGCCGTGGTGATGATGTGGAACTGCGAGATGCCATCAAACGCGTGTCGTGTGAACGCCGTCGGTTTGGTTACAACTGGCGCAGGCCGCATTCAGCATTGGGCAACCTGACACCGATGGAACTTTTGCAGAGAAAGGCGATGGACAAGATGGCGGCCTAATGCCAAAGATTTAATCCCAAGGACTCCGCGCAAAGCTGGAGGAGACTTGGGGCTCAGGTCAGGGCGAGTGATCGCTGCGCCCGTGACAGCCGACATTGCGCGATGCGCTGGAATTTGACCTTGTGCTTCCAGCACGGAGCCTTTGCGAAGCTGCATCCGTTTCGCTGGTCCTTGCTACATTGTAGGCGACCTTTGAGCCGCGTATGCTTTTGAATATGGATATCAAAATGGCCGACAAATTGATCGATCTTCTTCTGACTTTGGGTGTGCAAATGGGTCAAATCAAAGAGGCTGCGAGCCAGCTTGAAAAGAAGATCGCGAGGGCAGATGTGACCCGTTCAAAGACTGCAGAGATCGGATTTAATGCGGGTCTAAAGAGGCAGTAAACGCCCGTCCAACTTGCGACGTTTTACCGACCGCGCACAACACCGCTTTGGCAAGATACGCAAACTTGACCACGCCCCGGAACTCAAAGCCTTCGTGCTCGTCCGATATCAAACCAAGTGAATTAGCCGTGTCAAACCATGTGAATACTAACAGCCATGCAGGCAATTGTAGCCTTTTGCAGAACGATGCAGGAACGCATGTTTCCGATTGGCACAAACTTGATACAAGGTAGTCTTGGCCTTGTCCCGTTTACGTTCCGGTTCCGCAACACGTTTATGCGGCCTTTCGTTCAAATGCCAAGGGGCTTTCTGCCGCCGAACGATGAATGGCGGCGGCGCTACGGCGAACGTGTGTCTACTGGCATAGTAGAAAGCACGGTCAATACCGTCGTCGGCAAGCGGTTTTGTAAGCGTCAACAAGTGCGATGGTCAAACTTAGGGGCTCGCCTGATGTTGTAAACCCGCACGCGCGCTCGATGGCACGCTGCGCCAAAGTTCCAGCAATGGTATCCTGGTATGAAACCCGGCGAAAAACAGAAAACCGCTGCATAATTGACCCACGATTTGAGGTACTTTCCTGCTTGATGGTGCGCCAAGGGTCACGCAATTTGCCAATAACCCGTTTTACATCACAAGGGCCAAACTATCAGAATTGTCGGCAGTGCAACAACAACAACGAGCACCTCGAGCAGTAGCCCCATCCGCCAATAGTCGCCAAACCGGTATCCGCCGGGGCCGAGAATGATCGTGTTGTTCTTGTGTCCGATTGGCGTCAGGAAAGCACAAGATGCCGCAACCGCTACGGTCATGAGCCAAGCGTCTGGATTGGTGCTGGTCGCGGCCGCCATCCCGATCGCAATTGGTGCGGCGATCAGTGTTGTCGCGACATTGTTGAGGAAGTCCGACAAGGTCATTGTCACGATCATAAGCGCAAGAAGCGATACCCATGCGGGAAACCCGTCTGTAATTGACAGGATCTGCGACGCGATGAGTTTTGCGCCTCCGGATCTTTCGAATGCTTCCGCCAGTGGGATTAGGCTTGCGAGAAGCACAATCACTTTCCATTCAATTGAACCGTAGACCTCGTTGCCCGAAATGAGACCAACCGCGACCAATGAGATGACAGCGGCGGCAAGTGCCACGGGCAAGGACACCCAGCCCAATACAGCCGTGCCGATAGCCGCTAAAAATATCACGATGGAAAGTCCTGCTTTTGAGCGTTGAACAACCTGGGTCTTGCGTCCTTCTAGCGGCAAAACGCCCAAAAAGGTTGCGGCGGCGGCGTTTCGTTCAGCATCGCCGAGCAATAAAAGCACGTCGCCCGGTTTGATTGTGAGAAGGCGCACCCGGTCTGTAAACCGCTGTCCGTTTCGCGACACCCCCAGTAGGGTGACGGAATGCCGATAAAGAAGCTTTAGGCCCCGCGCAGTGCGTCCCGCGATACGCGCACCCTCGGGAACAATTGCTTCGGAAAGTGTCAATCCACCTGACGTGACGCGCCCGGAATGCTTTTCGGATCCCGAAAACTCCAGTGCACCTTGCCCCATGAAGGCCTCGATAGACTTGGGTTCGCCCTCTACGACGACGAAGTCGCCAGCGCGAATGCGCCGGTTTGCTGCGAAACCTTGCAGTCGTTTGCCGCCGCGGACGAGCCCCAAGATATGCACGTCGTGATCATCTGCGAGAGGGTAAAGACCCGCGACCGTTGCTGTGTCTGCAATCGATTTGTCACTCACCCGCAGTTCCGCGATGTAGCGGCCCTCGGCGAATGCGGTTTCTTGCTCGAATGCCCCTTCGCGTTTGGGCAGCAATCGCCAGCCGAGCAGCGAGACAAATGCAATTCCGACGATTGCGACCGTCAAACCAACAGGGGCAAAGTCGAACATCCCAAACGGCTCGCCAAGGACGTCTTGGCGGTAGGCTGCTATGACGATATTGGGCGGTGTTCCGATCAATGTGATCATCCCGCCAAGGATTGTCGCAAATGAAAGCGGCATGAGTGACTTGCTCACCGAGCGTTTTGCCTTGGTCGCGGTGTCTATATCGAGCGGCATTAAAAGCGCCAATGCCGCCACATTGTTAATCACCGCCGACAGGCCCGCGCCGACAACAGCCATAACTGCGATATGGAAGGGTAAAGGCCGCTCGGAATCCAGCAGTCGCGCCGCCAGTATTTCGATCGCACCAGAGCCGACAAGGCCACGCGATATGATCAGAACCAGAGCAATGATAGCGACAGCGGGATGTCCAAACCCCGAGAATACATCCTGTGTTGGCACCAGCCCAAGAATTGCGGCGATCACCAGCGCACCGAATGCGACAAGATCGTAGCGGATGCGCCCCCAAACAAGCAGGGTGAAAAGGACAGCAAAGATACCCATGATCATGGTCTGGTCAGATGGCATTGATTCGTGATCCTTTTCGAGCGGGGCTTGGAATAGTCATAACACCTGAAACCAAGAATTGGGCATTGCGATACAGAATTTGCAGGCGGCTTTTGCCAAAAAGAGCCTTGCTGGGCGACGTGTTTGACCGCGCAGCGCAAGAAAGCCACGAGTGGCGGTGGAGCTTTGACGGAAAATAGTCGCGGTCTGATCGTGGGGGACGGCGATCGGTGCCGCCGGGGCGCGTCAGGAACACGGCAAAGCCCGGCGATCCCCTAGGCCTTGTGCAACACCGCCTCATCCGGTGCCAATCGTGACAAAATCGGGTCGCAATCAAGGGCGCCGACAGCCCCGCAAAACCGCCCCCTGTCGCCCGACAACCGGGTTGCGACAAAGGCATCGGCGATGGCGTCAGGCCCGTAGCGCAACATGATCGAGGCCGTCAAAAGCAGCGCTGTGCGTTCCACGAACCAGCGGGCGTCGGATTCTGGCGCGATGGACGGCCAACGCACGCGGTGTTCCCTCAAAGCGGTATCATAGCGATTGTTCTGCCCCAGCGCGGCGTCCAGTTCCGCGGTTAGACCCTGCTGCGCGAGCGGGTCTTTCGCCAGTGTTCGAAGTGCATCAAGGCAGATCACGTTGCCGGACCCTTCCCAGATACCGTTTAGCGGCGCCTCGCGATACAACATCGGCAGCGGCGTATCCGCGACATAGCCCATGCCCCCCAGCACTTCCATCGCCTCAAAAACGACCATCGGACACAGCTTGTTGGCCATGAATTTTGACAGCGCGACACCAATTCTGGCAAAGGAGCGGTCCTGTTCAGTGGTGCCGTCAAAGGCACTGGCGACATGCATCCCGAGCGCGAGCGTGCCTTCCCAGTCAAGCGCCAGATCGGCCAGAACGCGGCGCATCAGGGGCTGATCAATCAGGTGTTTCTGGAATGCGGTGCGATGCTGGGTCCAGTGATGTGCCTCGACCAGCGCCGCCCGCATCAGCCCGGCGGGGGCGATGGAGGTATCCAGCCGCGTGTGATGCACCATCTCGAGGATCGTGCGCACACCTTGCCCCTCGTCCCCGATCCGCTGGGCAAAGGTGCGGTCATATTCGATTTCCGCAGAGGCATTGGACCGGTTGCCCAGTTTGTCCTTGAGCCGAAGGATGCGGATGCGGTTGCGGTCGCCCTCCAGCCAGCGCGGCACCAGAAAACAGGTCAGGCCTTTTGGCGTTTGGGCGAGCGTCAGGAACCCGTCGGACATCGGTGCCGAACAGAACCATTTGTGCCCGGTCAGCCGCCAGTTTTCGCCATCAGGTTCGGCGCGGGTTGTGTTTGTCCTGACGTCGGAGCCGCCCTGTTTCTCGGTCATCGCCATGCCAAGCGTCGCGGCGCGTTTTTCGGCAACCGGCCGGATCGCAGGATCATAGTCGCGGGCCACCAGTTTTGCGCGCCAGTCAGTCGCTAGGTGATCTGCCGCCGCGATCACCGGTATGGACGCATATGTCATCGTCAGAGGACAACAATGGCCCGGTTCAACCTGGCTGGCCATATACACCATCGCCGCATGGGTCGCATGTGCACCGGCGCCGCCCTCCCAAGCGACAGCGGCATAGCCGGCGGTGGCCGAGGTTTCCATGAACTGGTGATAGGTCGGGTGGAACCGGACCTCGTCCAATCGCCGCCCGCCGCTGTCGAAAAGGCAAAGTTCGGGGTCATGGCGATTGGCATCGCGTGCGGCCTGTCGCATCTTTGCCTGTCCAAGCGTATGGCCGTAGGCGTCAAGTGCCGCGGCTTGCATGTTCACCCGCGTTCCAATCTCGCGCAGGGGTGTATCGTCAGCCCAAAGATTGCCGTCGCCGCGGGTCTGCGGTTGGTTGTGAACCTCGTGGGTTTCAAGATCGGCGGTTGGATTGCACTGTGTCATGTGTACCTCATCGCAGGACCGGCATCCCTCTGGTCAGAACACAGCGTCCGGGACAATCGGCGAAGCGCCTTCATCAGGAGGCAATTTCGTATCATAAGGAATTATACTAAAGTCGGACCCAGCTTCCAGCGATTGTGAAATGTTCGCATTGCCGGCAGCCCACTGTCAATGTGGGTTTGATCGGGCGGATGCCCCCAGGCCGAGTTGGGTTGGTTCTGTTGCAAAGATTATCGAAGGTAGAATGAGAGTTTGCGCTGGATACAATTATCCGGCGAGGGCCGCGAACTGCTTGAAAGGCGACATGCCGTTTTGACCGAGTTGTCCCTTTCGGATCATGTGCGCGACTTCAATCCCAGCCAGATTTGCACCGCTTTGGTCGATGGCAATACGCTCCGGAACGCCGTTCGTGCCAATCGCTCGGATGAAGAACCTTCGTGCTGCAGCAGTATTACGGCGCTGTGAGAGCATTAAATCAAGGGTTGGCCATCACGATCAACCGCGCAGTACAGATACGTCCATTTGCCCCGAACCTTAATGTAGGTTTCGTCCATCCGCCAGAAGATGGCTGTCGTCTGTTTTTTCGTCTGCGCGGTTTTAGCGATATCGGGCGGTATTTTACAACCCAACGGTTAAGGGTCGCGTGATCAATCTGAACACCGCGCTCAGCCAGTATCGCCTCGAAATCCCGGTATGAAACCGCATAACGCACATAGGAAAATACCCCGTGCAGGATTACGTCTTTCGGATATTGGCTGCCTTTGAAATCAATGTTCATATTGGATGGTTGCTACCTATGGTTTTTTAGCAAACACATGCCAGATTCAAAGTAATACTGAAACCGAGTTAAACTTTGCGACAGAACCGTCCTGCCTGCTTCGACTGCTCTCACTTTTGTGTAACCGTTTCGCGCGACGCACGTCTTATATCCAAGAGCCCGTTTCCCCGGGATACTCAAGGAGCAATGGCAATGACCAAATTATTCTCGCAACCGGTCCGATCAATTCGCAGCCTGCGTTATTTGCTGGCTGCAATTCTCTTGAGCGTGTCGGGCACGGCATATGCGCAAGTTTCTAGCGACTATGCCGTCGTTGATGATGTGACGATCTATTATGCGATTTTGCCCGCCGAGATGTTGCGAACTTTTCCTGCAGGCTCGCAAGAGGCCCGAATGCATGGCGGCGTGCCCGGTGGCAAACACGTGCACCACGTGCAGGTTGCCTTGTTTGACGCCACAACCGGAGAGCGTATAATCGACGCAAACGTCACCGCCACTATCAAGGAAGAGGGGTTGGGTGGCGCTGATTATTCGCTTGAACCGTTTAAGGTTGGCGACGCGCTCACTTACGGCGGCTACGTCGAGTTTCAGAAATCATCGCTCTACAACATATCTTTGCGCGTCATGCTACCCGAAGACGGACGGGTGATCGCAGAGACATTTCAATATCGTCACCGATGACACCACCAAAACGCGCCAAATGGCTGCGTATTACGAACAACAGAACGGATAGGACATGAACAAGCGCACGAAATATCTCGCCGCCTCGACGGCTCTCTTTAGCGGATTACTGGTGCTGGGGTGGGTCACGCATGGCACCGGCATCGTCAAGGACGACCCTGAACGTAACATCGTGATCCCCGACGAGCTCACCAGCGAATTGCAGGTCAAAGCCTCTTTTGACGGAGAGAAAATCTGGTTCCGCTACCGCTGGCCGGTTGATCGCCCCAGCCTTTTCAATGATGTGCTGGTCTATCAGGACGGCGCTTGGGAAAAGCGCGGCGGCGAGGCTTTGGGGCCTGACCCGGACTTTCTGGTTGAGGACCGCGTCGCGATGATGATCGACGATGGCTCGGTGCCGTTGTTTGGCCGTTATGGCGGCTACATCACCATTGGTGACGGGCTGACGACGTTTACTGGCACACCCGAAACCGATGAAGAGCGCACCAAATATCTGCCCTCAACCCGCACTGACCCCAACGATTTTGACACCGTTAAACCGGAAAGCGATCTTGAAACCCTGCGCGCTGCTGGCCAGTTCATCGACCTTTGGCAATGGCGGTCGAGCCGCTCTAACCCCATTGGTCTGGGTGATGACGGATTTGTCGCCGAAGAACGCGGCGGCGACGCTGGCACTGGCCCCTACACAACAAACTGGGACAGTGCGACAAGCCAGCCAAAGTATATGTTTGATCCGGCAGTCGCAGGCAGCACCGCCTTGTCGATTGATGAAGTTATCGCGGGCGATGTCGGGTTTAACGACACCTATTACCTGAGCGCCGAGACCGCCGTGGCGTTTGATCCGACCTACGCTTGGCAAAACGGCGATACTATTCCGCGCCGTTACCTGCGTCCAACAGACGGGTCACGCGGTGACGTGGTGCAACCCAAAAAGGCCCGTTGGCGCAACGGGTTCTGGGATGTGACGCTGGAGCGTGACATGGATACCGGCAACCCGCTGGACGATAAAATCTTCCGTGATGGTGGCAACTACGACTTGGCCTTTTCGGTATTCCGCAACGCGTCAACGATGCGCTGGCACTATGTGACGCTGCCGGTCTCGCTCGGGTTAGAACAACCTGCGCAACTGGTCGCTGAGCGCATTGAGCCGGGCGCCGAGCCTGACTGGACCCAGCCCTGGACAGAGATCAAGACGTTTTATCCCGGTCAGATCACTTGGGGCCAGTTGACCGACGCAAGGGTCCACCCCGGCGCCGGCCGTATCGCAGCACGCGTGCCAGTGGCCGTTCGTCACAGCGAAGAGCAACTGGCGCTTTATGGTGTGCAGATGGAATTTGCCGAGGAAATCCGCGCTCAATGGATATGGACCCTGATTGCCAGCCTTAGCCTGATTGTCGGGCTTGGCATCAACATCAATCTGCTGATGCGCCGCCGGGAGGAAGTGAAATGACTGCCCGTATCAAAACCCAGACCCTACAGATGAGTGCCGGAAAGGACGACCAGATGAAACGCTCCCGATTTTTACAGCAAGGCCGCAAGATTGGCTTGGCGGCTGCCGCCCTGACCTTGTTCGCAGCCGGCGCGGCGCTTGCGCATGGCGAAGAAGGTGGCGGCGTCGCCCTCGTGGTTCAAGGCGAGGCTGCGTTTTCGCTTAGCCCTGTCTATCACATCCTCGTCGCACACTTTCCCGTCGCGCTCTGGGTCACCGCCTATCTGTTTATTCTGATCCGCACCTTCTCTGATTCAGAATTTGCGGTGCGATTGCAAAAGGCGATCTGGCCTGTCGCGGCGCTTGGCACGGTTGCGGGCTTTGTGACCTATGGGTTGGGCCTCACGATCTATCAATGGTCGGCCATCACTGAATCGCCACTAGGGCGAAACCACATCATGTTGGCAACATGGACGCTGTCGTATTGGACCGTGATGAGCGTTCTGGGCTACCGCTTCCGACGCCACATGTTTGATGGCGCACAGCGCTGGGTGACTTTCGCGCTGGCCACGATCGGTGCGTTGGTGATCACGATTACCGGCACCTTGGGTGGGTCGTTGGGCGGCACTCCGTCGCTGGTGACAAAAAGCCTGAACTGGATCGGTTGGAACGTCTACAATACGTTCTATCTGCCAACATGGATGCTGGTGGTTTTCTTTGCCGGCGCGGCACTGCTGATCGTCATTGGCGTGATTGGATCAAAACGTCGTGTCTAACCGGGTTAAAACGCCACAACCCGCGCTACCTGAATATATGGAAAAAACTTACTGGTGGGCCTATCTTAGGCCCACCAGTATCCGTATTTTTGACCGACGACCTGTGGTCTCTGCCATCCTCTGGGGGCAATATCGCAAGTTGTCGGATATGACCCTGCGGCAGATTTCGCGCAACGACCGTGTCTTGCAACTGGCTTGCGTCTACGGCGATCTATCGGCGCGGCTGGCGCGGCAGATCGGGCCAAAGGGTGCACTTGATATCATTGATATTGCGCCGATCCAGGTGGTCAACGCGCGCCGTAAGCTTGCCGATATGCCATGGGTCCGCGTGAGCGTCGCGGACGCTGCAGAGCCTCGCGGCGCAGACTTCGACCGTGTGCTGACTTTCTTTCTGCTGCATGAACTGCCCGATCCGCTGAAACGTCGCGCCGTCGATGCCGCGCTGTCTGCGGTCGGCCCGCGTGGGAAAGCGGTATTTGTTGACTATGCCCGGCCGGCACGCTGGCACCCGATGCGGCCCGTGATGGCGGCGGTTTTTGCGTTGCTCGAACCCTATGCTGCCGCAATGTGGGATACACCGATCGCCACACTGGCATCGGACCCGCAGGATTTTTCATGGCAGCGCAAAACCCACTTTGGCGGACTTTACCAAATCGTCATCGCAGAGCGAACTTAGACATGGCATCGCGCCCCGCACCCCTGCCGGTCTCTCGCCAATGGTGTAATGTGCCGCACATTCCAGCGTCTATATTATACAAGGGCGCTCATGCCCCTGCTCGAAAATAGCAAGGAGACTGTGATGAATACCAAAACTTTGATTGCCGCTCTGGCCGTTGGAGCCGTCGGTTTTGCCGGTGCCGCAGTGGCCCATGAGATGGACACGGACGAAGACGGGTTTTACTCGTTGATTGAAATCCAATCCGATTTTCCAGACCTGACAGAGGCCGAATATGCCACGCTTGACACCAATCAGGATGGGCAGGTTGACGCCGATGAAGTTGCAGCAGCACGCATCGACGGGCCGCTGAAAAAAGCCGAGTAAATATGCTGCGGCAGGGCGGACCATAGGGAGAGGTCCCGATCGCCCGTCTTGCCGCGCAAACATCGTCTCTGGGGACCGGACGAACCCCACCAACATGACTGACTAGGACACTTAAAATGAACACCAAATTACTTATCGCATCCTTGGCCATCGGGGCCGCAGGTTTTGCTGGTGCCGCACTCGCACATGAGATGGACACCGATCAAGACGGGCTTTATTCGCTGACCGAGATGCGCACCGAATATACCGACCTGACCGAGGCGGATTACGCCGCACTTGATACCAATCAGGACGAAGCGGTCGATGTCGAAGAACTGGCCGCAGCCATTGCGGATGGTCGGTTGCCATCGATGGAATAAACCGCACACCGAGCCCTGCGGGGGCGCGCGCGACCCCTTTTATGCGCGATCAGGTTGAGATACCTGATCGCGCATTTCTTTGTCTGGGGTCTGCGGGTGCACTACCCCGCGTCAGGTTCTTCGGCCAGATAGTCATGCACCACTCGACCCAACCCCAGCGTCAAATCCGCCACGATATGCGTGGCCGAGAGAACCTCCAGCACCGGAAGGTCCGCCACAGGCGCCAAGGCATGACCGTGTAATTCGAGCGCCGCAGGGCCGGCCCAAGCCCCTTTCACCGTCACATCCTCAAGGTAATATTCCACCAGTTCGCAAATTCGTGGGGTGCAATCGACATGCGGGATGATTTTCAATAAATAGCTCGGGCTGAGCAGACTTTGGCGCACCTGTTCCAGATCCAGCTCGCGATGCTTGTAGCCCATAGAGCCGCTGGCGACCTGAATGGACCCCACGTTGAGCGTGCCGACAAGTGCGTCTTTTTCGACATGCAGACAAGGCTCCGCAAGCTTTTTGGGAAACCCCCATATCTCGCGTCCGCCCGAGATCGGGCTGTCATCGTTCAGATACATTGCATGGACATAGCTGCCCTTGCGGCCCTGAAAACTGACCGGGATCACCTGACCGCTTTCGGTATAGTCGCCAAAGCCGGTCGAATCCGGCATCCGGATGAACTCGTATTTCACCACCGGTTCGGTCACTTCCAATGGGGCTGGAACAAGGGCGCGCAGGGCGTCTGGATCGGTGCGGTAGGTGATGATCATATATTCGCGATTGACGAATTTATACGGCCCCGGCGGATAGGACGGGTTGCTCAGCGGCATCGCAAAAGCGGATTTTCGAACCTCTTTGATGTTCATGATGTCTTTCCTTGAGGGCCTGTCGGGACCGGTTGTTGGCCAGATCAAATACCCTGATCTGCATCGGACCGCCATCTCGGCTTCGGCTTCGTATTGATACCGTTTCCGCCAGTGATCGGACCCTATAGCTGGTGGTGCGATGCAGGGGTTCAAGGGAGAGGTATCATGCTGTGTGTGCGAAGGTGTCAATTTTGCCAATCTTGTAATGCGTCGGTTCTTGCGGCGTCTTAATTATTACGACTTTGTAGAAAACGCGATTGAAATGGCGGGTCACTGATTTGGACACCTTGCATGACATCACCATCGTCGGGGCTGGCCCATCGGGGTTGGCTTGCGCGATTGTCTTGGCGCGCGGCGGCCAGCGGGTGCTGGTGCGCGAATGGAAGCCGGATGTTGGGCACCGCTTTCACGATGATTTTCAGGGGCTCGAAAACTGGACCCGCGATGATGATGTGCTTGACGAGTTTGCCAACGCGGGAATCACAGCCGATTTCGAGCGACATGCCTTTATGACCGGCACCGTCTTTGACCCGTCTGGTCGGCGCCACGAAGTGCAGGGCAAGCGCCCGTTGTTTTATCTGCTGCGGCGTGGGTCCGCCGAGGGCACGCTTGACCGTGCCTTGCTAAATCAGGCGATCGCGGCGGGTGTCGAGGTGCGGTTCAACGACCGCGTGCGCGAATTTTCCGGCGCGGGCGTTCTTGCCGCCGGACCGCGTCAGGCCGGGATTATCGCCGCAGGGCATCTGTTCGAGACGGATATGCCCGATGGGGCATGGCTTGCGCTTGGACATGCTGTTGCACCGGGTGGCTATGCCTATCTGCTGGTGCAGGGTGGGCGCGGCACAGTCGCAAGCTGCATGTTCACCGGGTTTCGCGATCAGGCAAAACATGTGGCTGCCGCCGTCGCATTCTTTCGCGCGCACACCGACTTGGTGATGCGCAATCCGCGGCCCTTTGCCGGTTATGGTAACATGCGCCTTCCGGTCAGCGCCATGCAGGGCGGCCATCCGGTGATTGGCGAACATGCCGGTTTTCAAGACGCGCTTGCAGGTTTCGGGATGCGTCATGCGATCCGTTCGGGTGTTTTGGCGGCGCAAAGCAGTCTTGACGGCGATGACTATACTGCGCGATGGCGGGCCGAACTTGGCCCGTGGCTCAAATCTGGTATAGTGAACAGGCTGGTTTTCAATGCGGCGGGCGAGCCCGGGATGAAGCTGGCGGTCGGGAGGTTGGCACGCTTTGATGCTGGCGGGCTTTTGAAGCGCGCCTATGGTCCTTCGGCGCTGAAAAATCTGCTGCTGCCACTTGCGCAGCGCTGGTATCACGCGCCGTTGGCTGACCCAAGTTGCAGCCATATCGATTGCAACTGTGTCTGGTGCCAACACGGCGATCACGCTGAAATGTCAAAACTCAACACTGTATGAAAATTGGAGAGAGACCATGCTGGTAAAAGACATCATGACACGGACCGTTATCACCGTCAGTAAATCGACCCCGGTCGAAGAGATCGCAAAACTGCTGCTGTCGCGCCATGTGAGCGCGGTGCCTGTGGTGGATGACACAGGCCGCGTATTGGGGTTGGTCAGCGAGGGCGATCTGATGCGCCGGGTGGCCGACCCTGCAAAACCGCGCCGGTCATGGTGGCTGGAACTGTTTTCGAACCCGGCAGGTGATGCCGCCGATTACATCAAAACCCATGGTCGGAATGCGGCAGATATTATGACCAAGGACGTCATCACTGTCGCCGAGGACACACCGGTTGGTGAAGTGGCGCGCAGACTTGAGGTCGAACACATCAAACGGGTGCCGGTGTTGAAGGGCGGCAAGCTGATCGGGATCGTCAGCCGCAGCAATTTGCTGCAAGCAATGGCATCAACCGCGCCACCCGCGGCGGTGGTTGGCGCTAAAGACAGCGAGTTACGCGACCGCATTCTTCAGGAATTGAGCAAGGTGCCCGGCGTCGATGTCTCATTGGTCAATGTCATCGTAACAGACGGCAAGACCAGCGCCTGGGGCACCGTCAACACGGATTTGCAGCAAGACGCCGCACGGCTGGCCGTCGAGGCCGTGGTTGGTGAAGGCAATGCGGACATGCAATTAAGACCGATCCCCGCGTGGAGCTATGGATACGGTATTTGACGTTCTGACATCGCATGAGCAAAAACATTTTAAAGGAAATTTTTGATGACTGATCTCGGGAATGCCGGCCTCATCTCGACCTCGCGCCAGCGCAAACCAGTCGTTTCTTTGTGGATTTTAGAGCGTGCGCTGACGTCATTGATCCGACGCGGTACGCTCCATTTACATTTGCCGGACGGGATCATACGGCATTTTGGCAACGGCACGCCTGAAATATCGGTTACAATTCATGACTGGCAAACGCTACGGCGCATTGCGCTGAATGCTGATCTGGCGCTTGGCGAGGCTTGGACCGACGGCACGCTGACGGTCGAGCACGGCGATATCTACGGCCTTCTCGATCTGTGCCTGTCCAACGCGGGCCTTGGGTCTGGCTATGGGTTGCGCCGGTTCCAGCTCCGGCTGCGGCGGCTCATTCGCCCGCTTTTGATGCACAACCCGATCGGAAAAGCGCAAAAGAATGTGGCACATCACTACGATCTTAGCGATGCGCTCTATGATCTGTTCCTAGACCCCGAGCGGCAATACTCTTGTGCCTATTTTGAAACGCCCGAGGAAACTCTCGAAGATGCGCAAATTGGCAAAATGCGCCATATTGCTAACAAGCTACAGCTAAAGTCCGGTCAGAAACTGCTCGATATCGGGTCAGGTTGGGGTGGGCTGGGGCTGTTTTTGGCGCGAAAGGCCGCGGTTGACGTCACAGGTGTTACGCTGTCGGTCGAACAGCAGAAATACGCCACTGCACGCGCCGAACGAGAGGGCATGTCGCAGCAAGCACGCTTTATTCTGCGCGACTACCGTCAAATTAACGACCAGTTTGACCGCATCGTATCGGTGGGTATGTTTGAGCATGTCGGTGCGGGGTATTATTCCGAATATTTCGACAAGGTTGCAGGGCTGCTGAAGCAAGACGGCGTTGCGATGATCCACACCATCGGTAGCGTCACGGAACCCGGTGCCCCGAACCCATGGATTCGCAAGTATATTTTCCCCGGAGGCTATATCCCGTCGCTGTCGGAAATTCAGCCGGCGATCGAAAAAAGCGGGCTCGTGGTGACTGATATCGAGGTGCTGCGCTTGCACTATGCCGAAACCCTGAAAGCCTGGCGCGCACGTTTTATGGCACGGCGCGACGAGGTCGCGGATATGTATGATGAACGGTTCTGCCGGATGTGGGAATTCTATCTCGCCATCTGCGAAGCCGCTTTTCGCCACACCGGTCTTGTGGTGTTCCAGATACAGCTTGCGCACCGCGTCGATACCGTGCCGCTCACCCGTGATTATCTTGTCGGAACGGATGCAGGGTAGGCCACGCACGAGAGAGGTGGTCGCGGGAATTCGGACCAGTAGTTAAGGTGGGTCAACTTGTGAGAGAGATGATCCAAAATGACGAAACGAAAGAACCATTCGTCCCACTACCCGGCAGTCGATACGCAGTATCGATGAGAGGGGGATTTCAAGGCCAAGGTTGCGCTTGAAGCGATCCGCAAAGAGATGACAATGGCGGAGTTATCGAAAAATACGGTGTTCATCAATTACCGGCAGGTGTTTACAGGCAAACGCCGGGAGGCGACGCAGATAGGGACTTGGAAGCGTGCCGCGATTAGGAATATGGCTGCGGGGTTTTCTAAACGAGGCGGCGATCCAGCGCAGGCCGATGACGCCGCGATAGACAAACTTCATTCCAAGATTGGTCAGTTGGTGGTGGAGCGCGATTTTTTGAAACGCGCCTGGGATCGTTGAGCAAGGATCGCAGGCAGATGTGCATTGAAAGAAACCACCCGAAGGTCAGCGTGCGGCGGCAATGCCAGATGCTGTTGCTGGCACCTTCAAATCTGTATTACGCTCCAAAAGGCGAGAGTGCCGAGAACCTGCGGTTCATGGAATTGATCGACAAGCAGTTCTTGGAAACAGTCTCCGAGCTGCGCCATCGGTTCGAGCAACGATGGCGACGGTATGGGTCACGGTAAATGGCACGACACATGCAGCGTCATGGTCACAAATGCGGTCGCCATCGCCCCGCTCGGTGAGTGCCAGCATTCACCCGCCGGTCAGTGGTGCGCCGCTTGATGCGGCTTATGCGATTGGTTCCTGTTTATCAGACGCCAAACACGCGCCGGGATTGAAAAATGGATCGCTTCTACAACGCAGAACGGCCACATTCCACGCACGGAATATTGACCCCAGATGAAGCCTATGACCGAAAAATGAAACCCTGATCCACCTTAAGCTGGCTGCAAACGGGTCGAATTTCTGGACCTCTTCACTTCGAACGCAAGGTGACTTAAGCGAGCACTTGAGGCGGCGCAAAAGCGCGACAGGTCCAGGATTATGATGGCGACTATGGGTTCGAGCAGGTCAACTGCTGACCTCTACGTCAACCTGTGGCTCGGCATCTCGTAAGCCCAGAACTGCAATTTCAAAGCGCAAGCTTCACAATATGTACCGCTACTCCTAATTTACCATGAGAATTACAATATTAGATCGCCAATTGCGGTTCTCTAGGGCCTCTAAAATGCTGCAATTTGAAAGATCGCCGCTGCCAGGGCATTGCGAAAAAACATGTTTAGGCCTCCCACCACGCGGAAAGCCCCACCAGCAACCGGTGGGGCTTTCGTTGCATGTTTTCGTTATTTGGACGCCTCGAGGATCGCGTTCACAAGGCCATCGCCATTCTCGGCAATGAATGCTTCCCAGACAGGTTTCACTGCCTCTTGGAAGGCGGCACCATCAACGTCACGGTTAACGCTCATGCCTTCGCTTTCGAGAGTCGCAATCATTTCGTCCTCTTTTGCGATGCTCAACTCGCGCTGCATCGCAACGGCTTGCGCGGCCACGTCAAGAATGATGCCTTGCTCGTCCGCTGACAGCGCTTCGAAGGTCTCGTTGTTCATTGCAAGAGCCAGCGGCGAATAGGCGTGCTGGGTCATGCTTAGATACTTCTGCACTTCATAGAACTTGAACGACAGTGTAACACCGATCGGGTGGTCCTGTGCATCGACAACGCCGGTTTCCAAGGCAGTGTAAAGCTCGGCTACGGGAATTTGCTGCGGGTTTGCGCCAAGGTCGGCGAACATATCGTTAAGCGCGATTGAGTTGTTCACCCGCATCTGCAAACCGTCAACATCGGCAGGTGTTCTGATCGGGCCGCGATTGTTGGTCATGTTCCGGTAACCATTTTCAGGAAAGCCCAGTCCTTTCAAACCAAAATCGGTCATCTGGTCAAGCACGCCTTGCCCGACAGGCCCATCAAGAACCTGATAGGCGGCTTGGCGGGTGGGAAACATGAACGGCAAGGTGAAGGCTGCTGATTCAGGCATCAAGCCGGAGTAGTTGTTCAGGCCCACCATCGCGATATCGATGATGCCCGACCGGATACCATCGATCATCTGGGCATCGTTGCCCAACTGGCCGGATGGAAACAGGTTGACCATGATGCTGCCGTTCGAACGCGCCTCGACCTGCTCTTTAAAGAACAGCGACATGGTCTGCTGCAGGTCTGATTCCGGTGCAGCATGTGCCAGTTTCAGCGTGGTTTGAGCGCTGGCAAAAGTGGCGCCAAAGATCATGGCGCCTGCAAGAACCATTGGTTTGATGTAAGACTTCATGTGTTTACTCCCTGAGGTGAATTTAGCCGGTGATGAAATTCATCGGCACGATGATGATGCTCGGGAATGCGATAAACAGCCCCAAAAGCACCAAATATGCGGCTATGAAGGGAAACACCCCTTTGACAGCCTTGGACATCGGCACACGGCCGACACCACAAACAACATTCAGAACATTGCCGACAGGCGGCGTGATCAATCCGATGGAACAGTTGATCACAAACATCAGCCCGAAATAGACCGGATCGATCCCTGCCAATTTGATGACGGGCATCAGCAACGGCACAAGGATCAGAACGGTTGGCGCAAGATCCATCACCATGCCGACGGACAGCACCAGCAGCATGATCACCAGCATCAATGTGCGCGGACTATCGATCAGTGGCCCGAGCAGTGACGCCAGCTGTTGCGGCAATTGTGCCACCGTGATCAGCCATGCGGCGACCATGGCGCAGCCGACAAGGAACATGACCATTGCTGTGGCGCGCGCAGAGTTTGTCAGCACCTTGTAGAGCTTGGCCCATGTCATCTCTCGGTAGATGAACGTCGAGATAAAGAGCGCATAGACGGCGGCAACAACTGCGGCCTCTGTGGGGGTGAAGACGCCAAACCGAATACCACCGATGATGATAACCGGCAGCAGGAGCGCCCACACACCTTCACGCAAGGCAAGCATACGCGCAGTGAACGTGGCCTTGGGTGCGACGGGCAAATCTTCGTTACGCACAAGAACCGACCAGACAATAATCAATGTCAGACCCATCAAGAGACCGGGAACGATACCGCCCAAAAACAGGTCCTTGATCGAAATCCCGCCCGCTACACCAACCAGGATCAACGGCAGCGAGGGAGGAATGACCGGGGCAATAATGCCGCCAGAGGCCAGCAGCCCCATGGACCGGCCTTCCGGATAACCGGCCTGTTTCATCATCGGATATAAGATACTGACCAAAGCGGCGGCGTCGGCGACAGCCGAACCTGACAGACCCGCCAAAAGAATCGAGGTGAAAATCGCCACATACCCCAGCCCCCCCTTGCGATGCCCGACAAACGTCGTCGCCATCCGCACAATCCGCGTTGAAAGCCCGCCCACGGACATGACCTCGCCGGCCACAAGGAAAAACGGGATCGCCAGCAGCGGGAAGCTATCCACGCCGTTGATCAGTGATTGTGCAAGAATATCAACGCTGAACGTATCCATATAAAACATCAGCGCGATGGACGACAGCAACAGCGCAAACGCGACGGGCAATCGCAGCATGATTGCGAGCAGCAGCACGCCGAGGAAAATCGCTAGGGTCATTGGGTGTCTTCTTCGATACTAAATGCGTCGGGGTTGAAAATGCGGACGACCGCGACGAATGCCATCAGGCCGCCAGAGATCACACCAGCAAGATAGAACAGGCCGGAAGGTAATCCGGTCAGTTGCGAGATATTGTTCCAGTTGGCCATCATTTGGCGAAAAGACCCCCAAAACAACATCCCCACCGCGAACAGGATGATGGCCCAGCCAATCCGGCGCAGAATGGGGACCGCGCGTGGAAACAGCACATCGGATATTTCGGTCACTGCAAGATGTTCATCACGCCGTAAAACGACCACGGCGCCCAGCATAACAACCCATACCAGGCCCATGCGCGACAACTCTACCGAGGGCCGCAGGCTTGATGAAAAACCGTAACGCAACACAACATTGGTGAAAACCAGCGCGATCATTATCACCAGCAGAAGCGCCATGATGGCTTCAATGGCAACCCACAGTCTTTCGACAAATACCCTCATGTGCTCCTCCCAAAGCAAATTGCAACAGTCTAGATGAGACGCCCGCGCCAAATAGCCGTATGTTGCATTTGGGGTTATCGATAACCCCAAATAAATGTTATCGATAACATCATAGAATGCAGAGCTAGCATTGACAATGACCACCTGTCAATAAACGGTATTAAATTTGCAAAACAAAGGGCACGCCATGAGCAAGACCACCCGACCCGGATCGCGCGGTGCCACATTGGCAGACGTTGGCAGGGCTGCAAATGTGAGCCCGATGACCGTTTCCAAGGTGTTGCGTAAAACGGGCCGAATTTCGGAGAAAACTCAGGAACGCGTGATGCAGGCGGCGGTATCGCTTGGCTATGTGAACAACCAATTGGCATCCTTTTTGGGCTCCGCAACCAGCGACATTGTCTGCGTTTTGATCCCTTCTGCCAGCGATTCTGTGTTTTCCGAAATACTGAGTTCCATCAGTGAAACATTGCGCCCGTTCGATCTTCGGACCTTTGTCGGCGAGAGTAATTTCAATCCTGAGATCGAGTTCGAGCAGGTGCGTTCGTTCCTATCGATTCGCCCCGCAGGATTGATATTGAGCGGTGGGGTGAAACGGCTGGCGAAGACCGATGACATTTTGGACAAGCACGGCTCCGCCACAGTCCAGATCTGGGATGGTGACACGCGGTCCGGCGCGGCCAACATCGGGCCCTCACATAAAGTTGCCGGGCGCATGATGGCGGAACATTTTATAAAGGCCGGGCTGAAAAATGTAGCCTATATCGGCAGTGAATTGGGCGCGGACCTCTGTGCCGCCCAGCGCGCGCAGGCCTTCGAGCGCACACTGCGACGGCATGGTATCGGGTTCACGGCAATCACCAGCGAATGCGTGCCGCGACAAGCGAAAGGTGGCGCATGGCTGACGGAACAGATGCTGGACGACCACACGGGCATCGAAGGCGTTCATTTCCTGAATGATGCCATGGCGCTTGGCGGCATCCGCACCATGTATCAGCGTGGCCTGAATGTGCCCGACCAGATGCAGGTCACAGGGTTCAATGGCACGTCACTGGCAACATCGGTCCGCACACAACTCACCACGATCAACATGTCCTACACCGATATCGGCGAGGCCGCAGCACAGTCTGTCATGTCTCTGGCCCGCGGAGAGGCCGTCGCGGCGTCACAGGTGCAAGAGAGCTGTTTTGTGCAGGGCAATAGCACCATAGCACCGCAATCCTAAGCTCTTTTGCGACAGACCCATCCCCTAAGCGGATGGGTCAAATTGTATTGCCCGAAATAAGCCGTGTAGGCACAATTTTGATATCTTCCACCCGATTGCCGTGCAGCCGCGTAACAAGCATTTCGGCCGCTGCTTTACCAAGAACCGCCGCTGGAACATCTGTGGTTGTCAGACGTTCAGGCAGGATGGCTGCGGCCTCCATCGCCCCCCAGCCCGCAATGCCAATATCATGCTTGACCTTGATGCCGTGCTTGCGCAGATAGGCCATCCCGCCAATCGCCATTTCGTCGTCGTGGTAGTAGATCGCATCAAGCTGCGGCGCGCGCGCCAGAAGTGTCTCGGTCCCGATGAACCCCGCGTAAAATCCGGGCTGGTCATGCAAAACCTCTTGGGCGATAAAGTGTCTGCCTGCTTCTTTGAGCGCGGCCTCGAAACCGGCCTGCCGCGCGCGACCCATGGCGTTCACGGCCGCCAAAGCCCCGACATACCCGATCTTGCGACGCCCCTGGCTGATGACAAACCGGCCCATAGTCAGACCACAGCCATGATGCGAAAACCCCACCGCCATATCCAGAGGATCGGTGGTCAGATCCCAGAGCTCGATAACAGGCACTGACAGGTTTTTGAGCAGGTCAAGCGTTGTTGGTGTGTGCCGCGTCCCGACCAGAAGTATTCCAGCAGGGCGCCATGCGGCAAGCGACTTCAACCATAGCTCTTCGTCCAGCGGGTTTTGCTCGTGACTGCCAATGACCGTCTGATAGCCAAGCCGCCCGAGGTTGCTTTGGATCGATTCCGTGAGATGACCGAACAGGGACGAGGTGAACCGCGGGACACAAAGGCCTGCAAGCGTGCTTGCTTGTGCGGACCCGAAAGTTGCGGCGATTCTGTTGGGCAAATAGTTTTGCCGCTGCGCTTCGGCCATAACCTTGTCGCGCGTAGCGGTTGAAAACCCGGGTCCCCCGCGCATCACGCGGCTGACTGTCATCTTCGATACGCCGGTCGCGCGGGCAATATCTTGCAGGTTTGTGCTTATTTTTCTGGTCATTCTTCAGGTCACGTCGATCAATGTGAATAAGAGTAAAGTGCAAAAATGTTATCGATAACAAATTTCCTTGACAGCGAGGGAGTTTCGGCGAATGTTGACATACGTTACCGGTAACCTAATTTTAATCGGAAACAAAGGGGGGGAATTCAATGGCGACCACCGATGGCTTGTTTTTTGATCGTATTGTCAAAACATTTGGCGGCACACATGCCTTGTCAGATGTATCGTTGCGCGTCGCGCGCGGTGAAATTGTGGCGTTGCTTGGTGAAAACGGGGCTGGCAAATCGACGTTGATCAAAACGCTTGGCGGGATCCATACAGCCGATAGCGGCACAGTAAGCGTCGACGGCATTCCCTACAATCATATTGCCGGCAAGGTTTCCCAAAAGCAGGCCGTCGCTTTCATTCACCAGGACCTTGGCCTGATTGAATGGATGTCGGTCGCGGAAAACATCGCTTTGGCCGTGGGCTATGTGCGCAAGGCGGGTCGTATCGATTGGCCCGCAACCGAGGCCCGTGCTCGCGCTGCTCTGGCACATGTCGAGGCTGACTTTGAACCTACCGCCCGTGTCGCCAGCTTGTCGCGCACCGAAAAATCGCTTGTCGCGATTGCCCGTGCTCTGGCGGTGAACTGCGACTTTTTGGTGCTGGATGAACCCACTGCATCGCTGCCAGCCGATGAAGTCGAGCGTTTGTTCAAAGCGTTGCGGCCCTTGCGTGACAAGGGCGTTGGTATGATTTACGTCAGCCACCGCCTTGACGAGATTTTTCAAATTGCCGATCGCGTTGCCGTGTTGCGCGACGGAAAGGTGGTGGGGATGCGCGACATCGCCCATACGAGTGCAGAAGATCTGGTGAGCATGATCGTCGGCCGCAAAGCGCGTGAAATCATGCGCCCCGACGCCGAAGCAGGTGCCGGGGTCCTGTCGGTTGCAAACCTTAGCACCCGCAATGTGACCGATGTGTCATTCAACGTGCAGCGCGGTGAACTTGTTGGTCTTGTCGGATTGCGCGGGGCGGGTCACGAGGATGTCGGTCGGGCGCTCTTTGGCTTGATGCCGCACAGTGGAACGGTCCTGTTGGACGGCTCTACCCCTGACTTGACCAACGCGCGCACAGCGATGAAATCCGGAATCGGGTTTGTGGCCCGCGACCGCGTGGTTGAATCCATCGCCCCGGCCTTGACGATCCGCGAGAACACATTTTTGAACCCCGAAGCCACCAAACGCAGACTGTTCAGCCTGATGGGAAGTCGCAAGGAAAACGCGCTGGCCCAAGAGCTTGGAAGCCGTGTCGGTTTGTCACCCAATGATCCCACACTGGCCATCGAGGCCTTGTCGGGCGGCAATCAGCAAAAAGTTGTTGTGGGGCGCTGGCTTGATACCGGACGGCGGTTTTTGATCGCGGAAGATCCGACCGCAGGTGTCGATGTCGGTGCGAAGGCCGAGATTTATCACCTTCTCTACGAGGCGCTTGCCTCGGGCATGGGGGTTCTTATCGTCTCGACCGATTTTGAGGAAGTCGCCAATATTTGCCACCGTGCCATCGTGTTCAGTCGCGGTCGCATCGTCTCGGAACTCGCAGACGTCAGCCTGTCCACCCAATCACTCATTCAGGCTGCATCGGCCAGTGATGCAGCATAAATAACCGGAGCTTGTTACAATGAATTCTATCGAATCCGACGCTCTTGAGCCGACCCGTGACGAGCTTGCAAAGCTGTCCACCGCCGCCAAACTCATGCGGCTGATCCCGGTCTATGGTCTGGTCATTTTGATGTTCGGTTTGATCATCCTGTTTTCGATCCTCTTGCCCAATACGTTCCCGACATTGCTGAACGTCCGGGCGATCATTTCTGACAAGGCGATCATTGCATTGCTGTCGCTGGCAGCCATGATCCCGATGGTTGCGGGGCGGATCGATTTGACGGTCGGCTATGGTATCGTGCTGTGGCATATCCTGGCGATTTCGTTGCAAACAGTGTATGGCGTGCCTTGGCCTGTTGCCAGCCTGATCGTGCTGGCACTTGGGGCTTTCACCGGTCTTTTGAACGGGTTTCTGGTTGAAATCGCGAAAATCGATGCGTTCATCGCCACCCTCGGCACGGGCACGGTTCTTTACGCGCTGGCGCTGTGGCATACCGGTGGGCGGCAGATAGTCGGTGTCTTGCCGGATGGATTTTACGCATTGAACGGGACCTTTGTGTTTGGGCTGCCGATCACCGGATTTTATATCCTCGCGATCACAATCACACTCTGGGTCATTCTCGAATACACCCCGATTGGCCGCTATCTCTATGCCATCGGGGCAAACCCGAAAGCGGCAGAACTCAACGGTATCCCGACACGGAAATTTGTTGTTGGCGCATTCATCACGTCTGGCACGATGACGGCCCTTGCCGGGATCATTCTGGCATCGAAACTGCGGATCGGGCAGGCCTCGGTGGGGCTGGAGTTTCTGCTGCCAGCCCTCGTTGGCGCCTTTTTGGGATCGACCACAATCAAACCGGGGCGGGTCAATGTCTGGGGCACCATCGTGGGCGTCATGATCTTGGCCGTCGGTATTTCAGGAATCCAGCAATTCGGCGGCCGCTTTTGGGTCGAGCCGATGTTCAACGGTTTGACCCTGCTGATCGCGATCGGCATCGCAGGCTACGCGCAGCGGAAAAAGGGCGCGGCACATAAATAAATATCAATTCCAAGGGAGAGAAAACATGGAAAAGAGAACATTACTGAAAACGCTGCTGGCCAGCACAATGATTGCGGGTCTCGGCCTGCCGGCGTTAGCCCAAGAGTTTGACGGGCCAACGTCCGGTCCCGCCGGGGCCAAAGGCAAGACCATTGTGGTGCTTGCGGGTGACCTGAAAAACGGCGGCATCCTTGGCGTCACAAGCGGCATTGAAGAGGCCGTGGCCGTCATTGGCTGGGATGTGCGTGTGCTTGATGGCGCAGGGTCGGTCCAAGGCCGCACCGGCGCCATCGGCCAAGCCTTGGCCTTGCAGCCAGACGGCATCGTGATCAATGGTTTTGATGCGGTCGAACAGCAAGCCGCGTTGGAAGCCGTGGTTGCGGCAGGCATCCCCATGGTGGCTTGGCATTCTGGCCCCAAGATTGGCTGCGATGCGCCCGGCGGCATTTTCGCCAATGTGTCAACCGATGCGATGACGGTATCGGAAGTCGCGGCTGAATGGGCGATCGAAGACGGCGGCACTGATATTGGTGTCGTGATTTTCACCGACAGCACCTATCAGATCGCGATCGACAAGGCTGACCGTATTCAAGAAACTATCGAAGCGATGGGCGGCACTGTTCTTGAATATGTTGACACCCCTATCGCCGATACGTCCAGCCGGATGGGCCCGCTGACCACAAGCCTGCTGCAAAAATATGGCGCAGCCTGGACCCATTCTCTTGCGATCAATGATCTCTACTTCGACTTTATGGGCCCTGCGCTTGCGGCCGCCGGTATTGCGGGCGATGGCGCGCCAAAAGCCGGGTCAGCCGGTGACGGCTCCGAGGCGGCGTTCCAACGTATCCGCAGCGAGCAGTATCAGGCGATCACGGTTGCTGAACCTTTGAACCTGCAAGGCTGGCAGTTGGTTGACGAGTTGAACCGCGCCGTTCAGGGCGAGGCCTGTTCCGGCTACATCACCTCGCCTGCGCTGGTGACAACCGAGGGGCTTGCAAACATGGGCGACAGCAATGCGTTCGATCCCGACATCCCTTATCGCGAAGCATATACCGCGATCTGGAACTGACCCTCCCGGAGCGGGGCATCCTTCGGGGTGCCCCATTTTTTTCACCACCCTGAACAAGACCAAGATCACGGCACCAGAATGGCTGGCTTTACCGCAATGGCGCTATGTCATTGTCGATTGCGCAAGTTTCAAAACTGGCGTGATTTCCCTGTTCGAGGCCGTTTGCGGTGTTTTCAACAGTTCTAGCACCAGATCGGCGGTGCATTCGCCTATTTCGGTCGGTTTGGGGTCAATCGTGGTCATCGTCGGAACGCAAACCTCGGAGATATCATATGCGCCGAAACCGGCCATTGCGATCTGGTCCGGCACGGCAACACCGCGACGCTGACATTCTGACAACGCGCCAAACCCCACAAGGTCAGACACGCAGATCACCGCATCGGTGTCGGGAAACAGGTCCAGTAATTCGCCCATCGCTTTTGCGCCCTTTTGCATCGGCTTTTGCGGCGCACCCGAGCCGACAAGGCGGTCTGCTGGCAGACCATGGCTTGCCATAGCGGTCTGGAACCCGTGCCGCCGGTCCTGCCCGCGCGTATCGCTTTGTGAATCGCCGCCCATAAATGCAATGCGTTGACGCCCTTGCCGGACAAGATGATCCACCAGCAACTGCATCGTATCGCCATTGGAAAACCCCACAAAATGGCCAATCGGCGCGTCGGGATTATCCCATGTTTCAATCACAGGCACGCCTGCGCCAATCAGCATTTGACGGGCTTTGTCGGTGTGGCGGCTGCCTGTGACGACGATGGCTTCGGGGCGGCGGCGCAAGAACTGACCGATAAGCTGTTCCTCGCGATCAATGTCGTAATTCGTATGCCCCAGCAGAACCTGGTAGCCTGCTTTGCTGAGCTTGCCAGTCAGCGCGACAACGGTTGCCGCAAAATTTGCGTTGTTCAGCGATGGAATGGTCACCGCGATAAAGTCACTGCGCTGGGTGCGCAGGTTCGCGGCCGTGGTATCAAAAACATAGCCAAGCTGATCTGCCGTTTCACGGATTTTCTCGCGCGTGGCACCACCCACGGAGGCATCGTCCTTAAACGCCCGGCTAACCGTCATTACGGACACGCCTGCCGCTTGGGCCACGTCTTTCATTGTTGGACTGCGTCTCATCTAAAACCCTTGAATGTGATCGATATCATTCATGTCGGTTTCGCGCGGGGCTTGCAACCACGTCGCGCCCAAAGCGGGGCCCTTAAATAGCTTTGGTGGTAATATGATGATGAATGCGCCCGTCAAAGAACCGCGGCAGCAATGCTTCTGTTGCCTCTTTGCCTGCCGTTCGTGCGTCTGAATTCAATGCCGCAGTGACAGCGGCGCGGTCATCATAGTCGATCTCCATGATCAACGGGAATGCCGGCGCGCCTGCGTCTGCCTCATCGGTGAACGCCACACGGACTGCGCGCGCGCCCGGGAACGCCTGCCATCTGGGCAAAAGCTCGTCCAAAATCGCGGCCCGGAAGGCGTCGGTCTTTCCGGCGTGGATTGTTCCTTCGAACATAGCAAATCTCGTGATCATTCTGGTAACTCCTGAGGGCCTTTGAAATATTCCATCAATGCCGCCTGATCTTCGCCGCCCAATCCAGCGGCAGTCAGCAGGCGATGAACTTCGGCACAAACCGCAGTCATCGGCATGGGGGTGTTCGTGCGGCGCGCAAGGTCTTGGGCGCCATTCAAGTCTTTCACCATATTGTCGATCCGGCCTGTGCGCCGGTAATCCTTGGCGACATAGCGGGGCATATATTCCTGTAAAATCGCACTATCCGCGCGGCCACCTTTCAGCGCCATTGGTATCTTGGCCGCATCAACACCCGCGTCGAGCGCTAGTTGCGTCGCCTCGGCGACCGCGAGAAAGTTCAACCCGCATAAAACCTGATTGATCAATTTTGTGGTCTGGCCTGCGCCGACAGGTCCCATATGGGTGTAGTTCGATGCCACATGCCCAAGCACGTTGTGGGCGTCGGCAACATCGTGTGGATCCCCCCCAGCCATCAATGTCAACTCCCCGGTCAAGGCCTTTGGGGCACCACCGGACAGCGGGCTATCGACCCAGCGCAAGCCCTTTTCGGCGGCCTTTGCGGCAAGGGTCTTTGTTGCCTCGGGATCGATCGAGGACATATCGATAATCAACGTGCCGGGCTTTGCACCATCGGCGACACCGTCTTTGCCAAACACCGCAATATCCACAATGCGCGGGGCATTCAGGCTGATGACAACATAGTCACTGACTGCGGCCGCCTCTGCGGCAGACGCAGCCGCAACAGCGCCATGCGCCACCAATTGCGCAACTTTGTCCGCATCCAGATCAAACACGGTGAGCTGATTTCCGGTCTGCGCCAAACGGGTGCCAATCGCCCCCCCCATGGCCCCCGCGCCGATCAATGCAACTTTAACTGTCATTGTGTGTCCTTTCGAAAATGGGCGACCAGTTCCGCCACAATCGCATCGGGAAACCGGTCAATATCAACACGCACCGCAGCTTCATCGGGTCCGGGTGGTTCAAGTGCGGCGAACTGGCTATCAAGCAGCGCCGCTGGCATAAAATGGCCTGCACGTGCCGCCATCCGGCCCGCAATCACATCGCGTGTGCCGTCAAGATGCAAAAACGCGACGGGACCCCCGGCATGCTTGCGAATACTGTCGCGATAGCTGCGTTTGAGAGCAGAGCAACCGATCACAAGCGGGAGGTCCTGATCCGCAAACGTCTGTCCGACCAAGGTCAGCCAAGGCGCACGATCCGCGTCATCCAAAGGGATACCTGCCGCCATCTTGGCAATATTCGTCGCCGGATGCAGGTCATCACCATCAACAAAATGCGCCCCGATCCCGGCGGCAAATCCTGCCCCAATCGACGACTTGCCGCACCCCGATACCCCCATGACCACAAATCGCTGCATCATAGCGAGGCCGTAATGCCGCCATCCACAAACACAGTCGTGCCATTTACAAAAGACGACGCGTCAGAGGTCAGGAAAATACAGGTGCCGACCAATTCCTCGACATTGCCCCAACGACCCGCCGGGGTGCGCTTTGCCAGCCATGCCGAAAATTCCGGGTCCGCAACCAAGGCCGCGTTCAACGGGGTATCGAAATAGCCGGGTGCTAAGGCGTTGCACTGCAATCCATACTGGGCCCAATCTGTCGCCATCCCCTTTGTAAGGTTCGCAACAGCGCCTTTTGTGGCGGTGTAAGGCGCGATGCCCGGGCGCGCGAGTGCGGTTTGAACGCTGGCGATATTCACGATCTTTCCCTTGCCGCGCTTGATCATATGACGCGCACAGGCTTGACCGACATGAAACACCGACGCGATATTGGTCTGCAACAGTTTCTCAAACGCATCGGCGGGAAAATCCTCCAGCGCGGTGCGGTGCTGCATCCCTGCGTTGTTCACCAGAATATCGATCGGCCCCGTCGTGTCTTCGAAACCGTCAACAGCCGCACGCACGCCATTATGATCGGTGGCATCAAAGGCCAGCACATCAACCCGTGCGCCCTCTTTACGTAAGTCTGCGGCCGCTGCATCCAATTTGACCGTATCGCGTCCGTTCAGCAAAATCGATGCCCCTGCCGCTGCAAGGCCACGGGCCAGCGCATAGCCGATCCCTTGCGACGATCCTGTGATCAAAGCGCGCTTACCAGTCAGGTCAAACAGTTGAAGGCTCATTTTTGGATTCCTTGTTTCGCAGAATTATCAGCAGCTTCCAACTTATGTTATCGATAACAATAATTGTCAATGTGCCCGTGTCATTTAACCAAAGTAACGACTGGACGGGTGGGATTGACTCACATATGTTATCGATAACAATTTGATGACGCGCAGGAGCACACGATGACAAAACCAGATATTCTTCAGGTCGGATACTACCCCGAATGGGACCAAGACCCTTTGGACGCAGCTTTCAACATGCACAGATATTTCGAAGCCGATGACAAAACGGCGTTTCTGGCCAAGGTCGGCCCCGGCATCAAAGGCATCGCGACCCGTGGTGAACTTGGCACAACGCCTGCCATGCTCGCCGCCTGTCCCAATCTTGAAGTGGTGTCTGTTTACGGTGTGGGTTATGACGCCGTCGATGTGGCCGCCTGCACGGCCCGCGGCATTCATGTCACCAACACGCCTGATGTTCTGACAAACGATGTCGCCGACCTTGGTGTAGCGATGATGCTGGCCCAGTCGCGCGGCATGATCGGTGCGTCCCAATGGGTGCGCGACGGGTCGTGGGAAACCAAAGGTCTCTACCCGCTCCAATCCCGTGTCTGGGGCAAAAAGGTTGGTATTCTGGGGCTCGGGCGGATTGGCTTTGAAGTCGCCAAGCGCCTCGCGGGCTTTGATCTGGACATTGCCTATAGTGATGTCAACGCCAAGGACTACGCGCCAGATTGGACCTATATCCAAGACCCGATTGCGCTGGCAGCCCATGCGGATTTTCTGTTCGTGACGCTCGCAGCCTCCGCCGACACCCGCCATATCGTCGGCAAAGCGGTGCTGGACGCGCTGGGTCCAGACGGCATGGTCATCAATATTTCACGCGCGGCAAATATTGATGAAGAGGCGCTGTTGACGGCCCTTGAAAACAAAACCGTCGGTGCCGCAGCACTGGATGTGTTCGAAGGGGAACCGGCGCTGAACCCGCGCTTTCTTACGCTCGACAATGTGATGGTCCAACCGCACCACGCCTCGGGCACCTATGAAACACGCAAGGCGATGGGTAAACTTGTGCGCGACAATCTGATCGCGCACTTTGCCGGTCAGCCGCTTTTGACCAAGGTGAATTAAGATGAAAACACTTGTCATTCACGCCGCAAAAGACCTGCGCATCGAAGAGCGCGCAGTCACCGCCCCTGCCGCCGGTGAGGTGCAAATCACCATGGCCACGGGCGGCATTTGCGGCACCGATCTGCATTATTACAACCACGGCGGCTTTGGCGCGATCAAGCTGCGCGAACCCATGGTTCTGGGTCACGAGGTTGCGGGACATATCACCGCACTGGGGGATGGGGTGGGCCACCTCAAGGTCGGGCAACTGGTTGCCGTCTCTCCCTCGCGGCCCTGCAACACATGCAAATTCTGCCTTGAGGGCCGCCAGAACCAATGCCTCAATATGCGGTTTTACGGCTCGGCCATGCCGTTTCCGCACATCCAGGGCGCATTCCGCCAAGTCCTGAATGCGCACGCCAGCCAATGCGCAGTCGCAGATGGTATCACACCCGGTGAAGCCGCAATGGCAGAGCCCTTGGCTGTCTGTCTGCACGCGACACGGCGGGCGGGCAACTTGGTCGGGAAATCGGTGCTGGTAACCGGCTGCGGCCCCATTGGCGTTCTGTCGATACTTTGCGCAAGACGTGCCGGCGCCGACCTGATTGTCGCCACGGACCTGTCTGATTTCACGCTTCAAATGGCGCGTGCCGCGGGCGCGGACAAAACCATCAACATGGCGCAGAACCCCGATGGTCTGGCAGAGTTCACGCCAGATAAAGGCACATTCGACGTGCTTTACGAATGCACCGGCGCGGCCCCTGCCTTGACGGCGGGTATCCATGCGATGCGCCCGGGTGGCACGATCATGCAGCTTGGGCTTGGCGGCGACATGTCGCTGCCGATGATGGCGATCACCGCCAAGGAATTGTCCCTCAAGGGATCGTTCCGCTTTCACGATGAATTCCACACCGGCGTCAGCCTGATGCAGAAAGGGTTGATCGACGTCAAACCGCTCATCACCCATACCGTAAGCATCGATGATGCAGTTGCAGGGTTCAAACTGGCATCTGACCGCACGCGGGCGATGAAAGCGCAGATCAGTTTCTCCTAAGGTTCAGCCATTCATAATAGGCGGCGTGATCTTTCTCGCCGCCGTTATGGACCTCGACGAAATCGCGAAAACCCGCCGTAATCGTCTCCGATAGCGGCAGCGACAGCCCCGCCGCCTGCGCCAAGGCCATAGCATTGTCCAAGTCCTTGAGCTGCGCGACACAGCGGCCACCCGGCGTGAAGTCACCGGCGACCATGCGCGCGCCATGCAAGTCGAGAATGCGGCTATCGGCAAAGCCACCGCGTAGCGCCATGCGCAAGGCCGCCGGATCACAGCCACCCGCCTCGGCCAAACGCATCGCCTCGGCCACGGCACCGATGGTCGTCGCAACGATCACCTGATTGGCCAGCTTCGCGACCTGCCCGGCGCCGATTGCCCCCAAATGTGTCGCACGGCCCAGCACATCGAACACCGGCGCCGCTCGCCGAAACACCACCCCTGACCCACCGACCAAAATCGCAAGGCTTCCGGCCTCGGCACCCGCCACGCCGCCAGACACCGGCGCATCAAGATAGTCCAACCCCTGTAAAGCGGCTTGCCGTGCCAGCACCCGATCTGTGTCAGGGTCAACCGACCCCATATCGATGATCAGCCCACCGCCCCCAATCGCAGCCATCGTGTCATCATCCAAAATCGCTGCGGTGGCAGGGCCGTCCAGCAGCATCGTGATCACACAGTCTGCACCCGCAACCGCCGCCAGCGGGGTCGCGGCAACCGCACAGACGTCCGCAAGGGCAGTGGCCTTGTCCGCACTGCGGTTCCAGACCGTCACATCATGCACGGCAGCCAATCGGCGCGCCATCGGTGCGCCCATCAACCCGGTGCCCAGCACTGTAATTCTCATCCCTGCGCACCAATTGCATTCAGCGCAGCCTGAGCAACTTCAATATCTTGCGTCCCTGTGCCTGATCCAACGCCGATCCCGCCCAGAACCACGCCCGCAACGATGATCGGCAAGCCGCCGGGCAACCCTGTCACACAGCCTTGTGTTGCCGCCCCAATTGCGGGGCGCACAAGCTCCGGTATTGTGGCCGAGGGCGCGCCGATCGACGCGGCCGTCAAGGCCTTGGCCATTGCGGATTTGCGGCTAAGAAACTTTGCGCCCGTCATCCGGATTTCCGCAATCAACTGGCCACTGGCATCCACGATCACGATACACTGCGGTTGGCCGATCTGTTCCGCGGCATGTATACCCGCCGCAAGCATCTGCATCGCCCCTTGATGGGTGAGAATTCTGGAGGTCTGGGTGGCGTCCATAGTAACGTCCTTTCGGTTTGACGGGGCAAATAGTTATCGATAACATTTGCGCAGACATGGAGGCAAAATACAAATGTCATTTTTCAAAGCCATCGACCCTGCGTTTGAACGCTATGTCCTGGGCAACGCGCCTGTCAAACAATTGGCGACAGGGTTTGACTGGGTCGAAGGACCCGTCTGGTTCGGGGATGCAAACTGCCTGCTGTTCTCGGACATTCCCAACAACAAGATCATGCGGTGGTCCCCCGACACGGGGCTGTCGATCTTTCGCGCCCCGTCCAATTTTGCCAATGGTCACACCCGTGACCGTCAGGGACGGCTGGTGTCCTGCGAACATGGTAAACGCCGCGTGACCCGCACCGAACACGACGGGCAGATCACGGTCATCGCGGATAGATACGACGGCAAGCCATTGAATTCACCCAATGATGTGATCGTGAAATCCGATGGCACAATCTGGTTCAGCGACCCGCACTACGGGATCATGTCGGACTACGAAGGCTACAAGGCCCGGCAGGAAAACCCCTGTGTGGTCTATTGTTTTGATCCTGAAACCGAAACACTGACGCCCGTCGTCACGGATATGAATTGCCCCAACGGGCTGGCGTTTTCACCCGATGAAAGCCTGCTTTATGTGGCTGACACCGGCCGGATGTTTGAATCCGACCCGCAACACATACGCGTCTACCCGGTCAGTGAAAACAACAGCGTCGGTGCTGGCGCGGATTTCCACAGCATTGATCGCGGGGCCTGCGACGGGTTTCGTGTTGATGTTCACGGCAATCTTTGGTCCTCTGCGTCAGATGGGGTCCATTGCATTTCGCCCCAAGGTCAGGTGCTGGGCAAAATCCTTGTTCCCGAGCTTGTCTCCAACGTCTGTTTCGGCGGACGGGCCAAGCATGAATTATACATCACCGCGACCACCAGCGTTTACCGCGTCGCCCTAGCTACGAACGGACTATAAGCATATGACCACGGCACAAATCGGACTCATTGGCTTAGGCACGATGGGGGCAGCACTTGCGTCCAATATCGCGGACAACGGCTTTGACATCGCGGTCTGGAACCGCACCACATCCGTCACCCATGATTTTGTCAAAAACGCAGGTGATCTGGCGCCGCGGATCACAGGGACCGACACACTTGCGGATCTGGTCGCGGCCCTCGCCAAACCGCGCGCGATCATCCTTATGGTGCCCGCGGGACAACCGGTGGATGATCAGATTGCAGCGTTGCGGCCATTGCTGGACGCCGATGACCTGATTGTCGATGCAGGTAACGCCCTGTTCCACGACACCACCCGGCGCGTGCGCGCGACAACCGGACCCTTCCTCGGGATCGGTGTATCGGGCGGCGAAGACGGGGCCCGTTTTGGCCCCTCGATCATGGGCGGAGGCGAGCGCGTGCATTGGGACCGCGTCGCCCATATTCTTGAGGCAATCAGCGCCAAATACGAAGGCACACCCTGTGCGACATGGATGGGTATCGAAGGGGCGGGGCATTTTGTCAAAGCGGTCCACAACGGGATCGAATACGCCGACATGCAAATGATTGCCGAAGTTTACGGCGTGATGCGCGACGGGTTTGGTATGGCAGCACCGGATATCGGCGCTGTTTTCGAGCGCTGGAATAAAGGCCCGCTACAGTCCTATCTGATCGAGATTTCCGGAGAGGTCGCCAAAGCGATTGATCCCAAAACCAATACCCCGATCCTCGATATCATCGTTGACGCCGCCGGACAGAAAGGCACCGGCCGCTGGACCGCGATTGAAGCCCAACATCTCGCCTCACCGATCCCCGGGATCGAAGCCGCGGTTGTCGCCCGCAATCTGTCGTCACGCCGCGATGAACGCGCCGCTGGCGAGGCCCTGTTCGGCCCAGCACCCGTGGCAATTCCTGCGGATGCGCTCGGCATTGATCAACTTGAAACCGGCCTTATCGCAGGTAAAATTCTAAGCTACGCCCAAGGTTTTGCGATGATCGAAGCCGCCTCTGTGGCCTATGATTGGTCCTTGCCCCTACCCGATATCGCAAGGGTCTGGCGGCAAGGCTGCATCATTCGCTCGACGATGCTTAATGACATGGCGACCGCCCTGACCGACCATCCCGACCGCAACCTGATGCGCGCGCCTACCTTTGCGGCTCTGCTCAAAGCCCACCACATGGCATTGCGCAAACTTGTGGCTGTCGGCACACTTCACGGGATTGCCATGCCTGCACTATCCTCGAGCATCGCGTATTTCGACGCCATGCGCACAGCACGCGGCACGGCCAATATGATCCAGGGCCAGCGCGATTACTTCGGACGACACAGCTTTGCACGATTGGATGGCGGCGATGGTTGGCATGGACCTTGGGCGGGTTAAGGCAGAACAAACAGGGCACCGATTAAAGACAATCGTGGCAAGGTCGAACGCAATCCACTGATCGCTTCGGATATGGTCAATTCTTTCTTTTTGGATCATCAAAACCATCGTTCGGATACGTTGGAATATCTGGGTTGCCCGTGTCTATAGCAAACATTTCGCGGGACGGATCGCGCAGTGTTTGGCTTTTAGGTTGTCGGACATCGCGTTCGTTATCCAACTTAGAGGATCGGGCCTGTTGGCGAGCCGTCTTTGCGCATCTATTATCCGGAACATCGCGTCCTCGGTCATACGACAGAGGTGGTCGCGGAATTTCGGACCAGTTGTTAAGGTGGATCGCATGAGGAAAGAAGTGATCCTGAATGAAGAAACGAAAGAACCATTCGCCTGAATTCAAAGCCAAGGTAGCGCTTCAGGCAATCCGCGAGGAGATGACGCTCGCGGAATTATCCAAGAAGTATGGTGTTCATCTATTATCGGCAGGTGCTTGCAGGCAAACACCGAGAGGCGACGCAGATAGGCACGTGGAAACGCGCGACGATCGAGAATATGACGACGGCATTTACGCGCCGAGATGCAGCGCCAGAACAGGTACGCGCGGCTGACATCGACAATGTCTGACGTCAGCGGTACCGCCTGAGCCTGAACAACGTCACGCCATCTGACGTCTACTTCGGACGAGACAAAGCCATTCTACAGCAACGCGAAAGGATCAAACGGAAGACACTCGAAACGCGCCGCTTGCATCACAGCACGCGCGCAGCATAATGCAATCAACCAGATGAGCCGAACTCTCTCTTAATTTAAGCCGTAATTGGTTCCAAAAACCCTGACGACGGACACTCTTGCTTCGACGCGGCCCTGAATGTTTACAAGACATTAAGGCCCCAGACCCTACATCGAAACAACCTTGCCGATTTTAAACGTTTTTGAGTTCAGTTCATTGCAACTGACCTGCCCCCCGAAACTTCCCTCAGTTTAATGTAGAGTTTGCTTAACCTTTGAAGGAGCAAACAAATGCGACAGAGCCGTTTTGCCGAAGCCCAGATAATCGGGATGATCAAAGAACGGGACGCTGGGATGCCGACGGCAGAGGTGTGCCGCAGGCATGGTTTGAGCCCCGCGTCGTTCTACAAGTTCAAAGCAAAATATGGTGGCATGAATGTCTCTGACACCCACCGCCTTAAATCGCTGGAGGATGAGAACGGCAGATTGAAGCGTCTTTTGGCTGACACGATGTTGAACAATGTTGTGTTGAAGGATTTGCCGGGAAAGAAC
>Ga0316209_1000477_pt1 | contig 69603 bp, 61 predicted proteins | sample 6monopyrite_MG_FD_204945 | JGI IMG/M metagenome (GOLD analysis project Ga0316209, IMG submission 204945) | Microbial mat bacterial communities from mineral coupon in-situ incubated in ocean water Damariscotta River, Maine, United States -... | ecosystem: Environmental > Aquatic > Marine >... | reverse complement strand
CCACGGGGTATGGATACCCAATAGCAGACTGTAATGATCTTCTACTTCCATGATAAATTAATCCATGCTGACGAGTTGCTGAAATACATTATTTTACGGTAATTTCACACAGATCTACGAAGAACCTTAAATATATGGGATTAACTGCGTATCAAATATACTTCGAGTGCAATATTTTCAGAAAATTCGGTGTCGAAACTGACATGGCATCACACAATAAGCATTGGATAAAATTCCCTAGTGTAATGTATTAAAAAGAGTTCATTTACACTTTATTCCAACGAGCTCATCATGGCTCAATTTGGTGGAAATATTTTTTGGCTTACTAACAGAAAAGCAATTATGCTGCGGGATATTCACATCAGTAAAAGAGCTCGAAAAAAATTATGAAATTTATAAAGACACACAATAAAAAGAATAAATCGTTTGTCTGGACTAAATCAGCTGAAGCAATATTGGCGAAAGTTGAACGGGCGCATCGAGCGCTTTCATATCAGCAGGCAATTTAATACACTACACTAGCCCCGTCAGTCACTTGAGCGCCGACGCGCTAGCGAGGTGACGAGGACGTCCAAAGCTTATAGGATATTGCATAAGCAGCAAACGCCTGACCATTTTTATTGATTCTGAGATAAAGGATCTATTTGAGCCTCCCAAGACCTTGTCCTTTCAGCCGCGACTTCCTGGTGCAATCAGGCAGGTATAAATTTTAGTGCGATCCCATTATTACACCAACGCTTGCCTGTAGGTGCAGGGCCATCCTTAAAGACATGGCCGTGATGCCCACCACAACCCATACAATGATACTCGGTACGTGGGTAGACTATTTTAAAATCGGTTTTGGTCTCAAATGCACCCTCGATCGATTCAAAAAAACTGGGCCAACCGGTACCACTATCGAATTTCATACTTGAGCTAAAAAGTGGTTGATCGCAACCGGCGCAGTGATAAGTTCCGACTCTTTTCTCATCATTAAGCTCACTTGTAAATGGGCTTTCGGTGCCCGCTTCCCGTAGAATAGTAAACTGTTCTGCGCTTAACTTTTCACGCCACGCTTCGTTACTCATTGCCGCTTTCTCCATATTCGCTGTTGTATCACTCGCTGCCATTGCCATTCTTGATGCAAAAGGAATGAGTGATGTTGCACACAATACCTCTAACCCATTCAATGTTAGTTAGTCGATATAGCGCTATTAAATTTACAACACCATCGCAAACTAATTAAGGTTCGGACGATTTTGCCGAAAATGCCACCACACAACGCTGACAAATACAGCGCTGACCCTGTTCATCCCCAGGCAGTTGTGCTAATAATTCAGCAGAAAATGACTGAGCATAACACCAGCAGTGCTCTGCACGGTACTCCGGCTGCATTTCAGATTGGCACTGGTTTAATGCGCCACATAGCGGACAACGATCACGTGCCAGCTGAACACCGGTAACATCTTTATTTTCAGGCATATTTATATCCCAACCGACTGTAAGTCACTATTCGCTGATGAAAGCAGCAAACCACATTAAAAGACTAATAATAGAAATTATAGTAATAAATTCATTATTTTTGCAGTTTCTGGGGCACCATTAATCTCACTTTTCTCCAATATTGTCGATATAGAGACAAGTAGCAGGAGATCCACATTATGAGCAATATCACCGCCCTTAACGCCGGTATCACAGGCATTCAACGCGGCATGGCTGCGGCAGAAAAGAGCGCTTCCTCTATTGCCAGCGCGCAAAATAGTACATCCGGAAATCCTGCTGATGTCGCTGAACCACTGGTGGAATTGATGATGGCACGCCTTCAGATTGAGGCCTCAGCCAAGGTGGTCGAGACCGTCAGTGACACGATGGGTACCATTATCGATACCAAGGCCTGATCCTCCCTCAAAGAGTCACTATTTAATCCGCCGCATCATCAACAAGGATGCCGTAAAAAATACCAGCGTGGGTAACATCGCGCTCAGCGCTGGGTTGACATGAAAAACCAACCCCACATAGCTCGACATCTGATGAATCACATAAAAGGTGATCCCCACCAGCGTACCAACTAACACACGCACCCCGACCCCGACTGATCTGAGCGGTCCAAAAACAAATGGAATCGATAAAAAAACCATCATCGCCGTGGCAAATGGCAAAACCACTTTCGACCAAAACACCATTTCATATTGCCCCGAACTCAGATCATTAGCCTTCAAGTACTCGACATATCTATAAAGCCCCTGCGCCGAGAGGCTTCTCGCTTTAATCGCAATTACATCGATTATTTCAGGGTCAATCAGGCTACTTTGCAAGAGACTATCGATGAGCACTGATTCAACTCCAAGGTCATTGAGTTGACTAAATTTTACTTCACTCAGAATCCACTGCTCATTTTGATAATTCGCGCGTTTAGCATAAATTACCTCGCTCAGATGACGGTGTTCATCCATTTCATAAATATAAATATCCTGTAATTCGCCTCGGGGTAACACGCGCCGTACGTTGATAATACGAGACTCATCACGCGTCCAAAATCCTTTCTCTATTTTATTAGTCACATGCCCTGTTAATGCCTGACTTCGAATCTCCTGCGCCAGCCGTTCACTCTCACCTGAAACGAATTCACTGATGATCACCGCGGCGACGACTAACAATAATCCCGCCTTCATCACAGACCATGTGATGCGACCAATCGAAACCCCGGCGGCGCGCATCACCACCAGTTCACTATTACTGGCCATCATACCCAGGCCCATGACGCTGCCCAAAAGCGCGGCCACCGGAAATAGATCATAAGCAAGCCCTGGCAAGGTTAACCCCACATAAAGCAGCGCCAGCAACACACCGTAGTCGCCCTTGCCAATATAAGTCAGCTCATTCACAAACGCAGCAAAAGCAAACAACGCCAATAAAATCAACATGACTAATAAAACACTACTAATGACTGCGCGCATGATGTAACGATCGAGAATAACCATCGCTTTAATCCTTACCTGCTAGCTGCGCGTTGCTAACGACCGGCCGAGGCGAAAACAACCAGCTCAGACCATATTGTTTATGCAGTAAAAATAGCGTAAGCAACAGCACTCCACCATGCGCCCACCATAAACCGGCCGCCTGTACGATAACATCGCGCTCTATCCAGGTACGCCCGACCCCCATCAAGTTGCTATAAATAAAATAGACCAGGATCGCGACAAACAACTTGGCATAACGTCCCTGCCGAGGATTAGTACGACTTAACGGCACCGCCAGCATCGCCAGTAAGATAGTCGATAATGGCATCGCTAAACGCCAGTGAAGTTCCGCCATGTCATAACGGCGTAGCTCATCAAAATTCCATCGCGTATTCGCTGCAAACTCACGTCGCACCGCTATATCTAGTAGCTCCTCGGTGGGATAAGCCTTATGTTTACGGTCCGAACGTACCACCTTTTGCTCCTGAATACGGATCGCATGCGTTCGATATTTCGTCATCGTAAAATCAGAACTCCCTGGTAGCCCTTCATAACGATAGCCATCTCGCAGCTCCAGAAAACGATCACCACTCTCCTCTTTTATAAAGTGACGCCCCTGTTTTGCAGAAAGAATGACCTGCTGACCATTGCGCTCAGTCTGTATGAAAATATCATTTAACTGTGTCTGATCATCGGAGATATACTCCGCATAAAAGACCCCTTCAGAGCTAGCGGCTTCAGTAAAGCGTCCGGAAGCAATCCCTCCCAATGTGGCTGCGGCCTTTTCTCTGTCCTGAATACGGTAGGTTTCTTCCGTTGCCCAGGGTGCCAAATAAAAGGTGATGACTGAAACAATCATTGAGACAAACAGTGCCAACATAAAAACGGCTTTATAAATGCGCCCAATGCTCACGCCGCACGCCAACATCGCCACCATTTCACTGTCTTTATAGAGACGACTAAACGCAATCAAGATCGAAAGAAATAACGCCAACGGCAGCATAATCACCAGTGCATCTAATGTTTTAAGCATCAAAATAGTCAGAATCACATCGCTGGAGAGATTGCCAGCGCTGGCGTCGGCCAGATAGTAAACAAAGCGATTACTGAGGAAGATCAGCAGCAGAACTGTCACGACTGCGAGCAGTGTAAAAAACACCTCTTTCAGAATATAACGACTGATTATCACCGCGCGCTCCCCAAAACCAGAATAAGACTATTAAATAGTGTGGGGGGCGGTGTAAAAATGGCGTGTTTCATGTAAAATTTTTCGGAAACGGTTTGCTTATGATGAAGGCATCATACCGCATAGGGCAAACTGAAAGGAACTAAACGGGTAAATGTTCGCTAAAACAGCCAAACATATGAGACATTACCCCGACGACACACACTATCAGGAGTATTCATGGACTTTAAAATCGTCAACAGCACCATTGGAAAACAGCGTTCAGCATGCCTCGTCGTGGGCGTTCATGAATCCGGGAAACTCACTGCGTCCGCAAAACACCTCGATAAAAGCAGCCAAAATTACATCAGTAAATTACTTAAAAAGGGGGATATCAAAGGCAAGCCGGACGAAACACTGCTGCTACATGCCATTCCCAATAGTGCTGCCGATAGAGTCCTGCTGGTGGGTTGCGGTAAAGAGGCTGAACTCAATGACCAGCAGTTCCGAAAAATCGCGACTACAGCGACTAATGCCCTGGATAAGATTGGCATAAAAGAGTGTGTAAATTATCTGGGTGAGCTAAAAGTCAGTGGCCGCGATCTGCCGTGGAAACTGCGCCAAATGACAGAAGCGACCTGTGATGCACTGTATCGCTTTGAAGAGATGAAGAGTAAAAAGAACCAGCGTCCGCCCTCGAGCCTGAAAACCATTAGTTTCAATATTCCGGGTACCGCGAATCGAACGAATTGCCGTGATGCGGTCAAAATTGGACAGGCCATCGCCAACGGTATGACGATCACAAAAGACCTTGGCAACCTGCCGGGTAATGTCTGCACCCCAACCTATCTCGCCAATAAGGCCAAAGCGATCGGCAAAGGCAACAGCAAACTCAAAATCAGTGTGCTGGATGAAAAACAGATGACCGCGCTCAAGATGGGCTCATTTCTATCGGTCACCCGCGGCAGCCGCGAGCCAGCAAAGCTGATCACGCTCAATTATAGCGGCGGCAAAAAGAACGAGAAGCCCGTGGTATTGGTAGGTAAAGGCGTCACCTTCGACTCCGGCGGTATCTCGATCAAACCGTCACCCACTATGGATGAGATGAAATACGACATGTGCGGCGCTGCCAGTGTGCTGGGCGTGCTTGCAACGGTGAGTGAACTCAACCTACCAATCAACGTTGTCGGCGTCGTCCCTGCCTGCGAAAATATGCCCGATGGTGATGCCAGCAAGCCGGGCGACATCGTCACCAGCATGTCAGGGCAAACCATTGAAGTGCTCAATACCGATGCTGAAGGGCGACTGATTCTGTGTGACGCTCTGACCTACAGTGAACGCTTCAAGCCAGCGATCGTGATCGATATCGCCACCCTCACCGGTGCCTGTGTGATGGCCCTTGGCAGTCATGCCACCGGGGTACTCGGCAATGACGACGACCTCGTTGATGACCTGCTATCCGCGGGTAAAACGAGTAACGACCGTGGCTGGCAACTACCACTATGGGAAGAGTACGATGCGCAATTGAAGAGTAATTTCGCCGACATGGCCAACATCGGTGGGCGTGAAGGTGGCACCATCACGGCCGCTTGTTTCCTCGCACGTTTCACCCAGGATTACACCTGGGCACATCTCGATATCGCCGGTACCGCGTGGCATTCGGGGGCCAGAAAAGGGGGCACCGGTCGTCCCGTACCGCTACTCACGCAGTACCTTCTCGACCGATGCAAGTCTTAGCTCACCACGTATGACCCGCATCGACTTCTACATTCTGCCGGATAGGACTGCCGACAGCCGCGAACGCTTCGCGTGCCGTTTGGCAGAGAAGGCCTATAAACTAGGCCATACTCTCTATCTGCATACGGGGTCGGCCGAGCAAGCGAGGCAACTCGACGTGCTACTGTGGTCTTATAAAGATGAAAGTTTCCTGCCACACGCCATTGAAGGTGAGCACCCACAGGAAGTACCGCCCATCCTGATTGGCCATAATGACAAAACCCCAACGGACCCACACAGCCACTGCGATGTGTTGATCAATCTTGCGCCCTCGGTGCCGGGGTTCTTTAGTCGATTTGAACGTGTTGCCGAGCTAATCAATCAGGCCGATGATCTCAAAACAGCGGGCCGAGAACGTTTCAAATTTTACCGCGATCGCGGCTATCCACTCGAGTCACACAACCTTTAGATGAGGTGATGATGTCTGATCAGGAACAGGACGACAGCAGGATTCCGGTGCTCAAAGATGTCGTAGTGCCGGTGTCTCAAACAACCGTCGCCACAACCGACACTGACGCCCATTCTGATGTCCATTCAGGTGCCCAATCTGATACACAGATAGCAGCGGTATCGTCACCCACACTCCTCTCTTCAACGTTGCAGGCGGAAGTCGATGCGATCATCGAAAAAGCGCGGGCCGATTTTGACGCCACCATCGCACAGGCGTTGAGTGAAATGCAGCAGCACATCGAACGGGAACTCAGTGAACTGCATGTCCAGTTGACCAGCGACAACTGAACCGACAACGCTTGCCATCTAAGGCTGGTAGATAATCGGCGGCAAGCTGCTGGCAGGCCACAATCAATCAGCGCGGTAGCGCCGACATCCTCTTAAAGTTGCGCTACAATAGCGCACTTCACGCAGAATTCAGTTTTACAATAGACGGAACATCATGGAAAAGACCTACGACCCAAACGCCATCGAACAACACTGGTACCAAACCTGGGAAAAAAATGGCCATTTCGCCCCCGCTGGCGAAGGCACCCCCTACTCCATCATGATTCCGCCGCCTAACGTCACTGGCAACCTCCACATGGGACACGGCTTCAACAACACCATCATGGACACCCTCACGCGCTTCCACCGCATGAGCGAACACAACACCCTGTGGCAGCCCGGCACCGATCACGCCGGCATTGCCACCCAGATGGTGGTGGAACGCCAGCTCGCTGCCGAAGGCAAAACCCGTCACGACTTGGGGCGTGAAGCGTTTATTGATAAGGTGTGGCAGTGGAAAGACGAATCTGGCGGCAACATCACGCGTCAGCTGCGTCGACTGGGCTCATCGCTGGATTGGGAACATGAGCGCTTCACGATGGATGAAGGGCTCTCTACGGCGGTCAAAGAGGTCTTCGTCAAGCTACATGAAGAGGGGCTGATCTATCGTGGCAAACGCCTCGTCAACTGGGACCCCAAACTGCACACTGCCGTCTCCGATCTCGAAGTGATCTCCGAAGAAGAAAATGGTTACATGTGGCAGATGCGCTACCCACTCGCCGATGGCAACGGCCACCTAATGGTCGCCACCACTCGCCCCGAAACCATGCTCGGCGATGCGGCGGTAGCGGTACATCCCGGCGATGAACGCTACGCCCATCTGGTGGGGCAGAAGGTAAAACTCCCCTTTAGTGAACGCCTGATTCCTATTATTGCCGATGATTATGTCGATCCCGAGTTTGGCACCGGCTGCGTGAAAATCACCCCCGCGCACGATTTTAACGATTACCAGGTATGGAACCGTCACCGCGAAGATTCAGCCATCGCCGCTCTGCCCAATGGCGGGCTGATCAACATCTTCACCATTGATGCCGCCATCATCGGAGTGGATGACGAGCATGGCGCGCTGATCCCCGAAAAATTCCATGGCCGGGGCCGTTTCGAAGCGCGTAAGCTCGTGATTGAAGAACTGGGCGAAAACGGCCTGCTCGGGGAGACTAAAGCGCACAAGCTGAAGGTACCGCGCGGTGACCGTTCCGGCGCGGTGATCGAACCCTTCCTCACTGATCAGTGGTATGTCAAAGTCGCGCCGCTGGCAGCACCTGCGATCAAGGCAGTGGAAGATGGTGACATCAAATTTATTCCCGATAACTGGAAGAACACCTACTTTGAGTGGATGCGCAACATCGAAGACTGGTGTATCTCACGCCAGATCTGGTGGGGGCATCGCATCCCGGCATGGTATGACGAACAGGACAACATCTATGTGGGTCGCTCCGAAGCCGAGATTCGCAGCAAACATAGTCTGGCTGACAACGTCAGCCTGCGCCAGGATGAAGACGTGCTCGACACCTGGTTTTCATCGGCACTGTGGCCGTTCTCTACCCTCGGCTGGCCGGAAGATACCGAGCGGCTGAAAACATTCTATCCCACCCAGGTGCTGGTGACCGGCTTTGACATCATCTTCTTCTGGGTGGCTCGCATGATCATGATGGGAATGAAATTCATGGATGGGCAGGTGCCGTTCAAAGAGATCTACATTCACGGCCTGGTGCGCGACTCCAATGGGCAGAAGATGTCCAAGTCTAAGGGTAACGTACTGGATCCAATCGACCTGATTGATGGCATTGAACTGAATGCACTGGTCACCAAACGCACCCTCGGCATGATGCAGCCACAACTGGCAACCAAAATCGAAAAGCAGACACGCAAGGAGTTTCCCGATGGCATTCCCGCCTTTGGCACCGATGCGCTGCGTTTTACCTTTGCCGCCCTCGCCTCGACCGGGCGTGACGTCAAGTTTGATCTCAACCGCATTGATGGCTATCGCAACTTCTGTAACAAGCTGTGGAACGCCGCGCGTTACGTACTGATGAACTGCGAAGATAAAGCAATTGGCCTCGGCCAACCCATAGAACTAAGCCTGCCGGATCGCTGGATTCGCTCCAGATTTTATGAAGTATCGGCACAGGTCGCGAGCCAGCTTGAGCACTATCGTTTTGACCTTGCGGCGAACAGTATTTATCAATTTGTGTGGGATGATTTCTGTGACTGGTATCTTGAACTCTCCAAGCCGATCCTCTACTCCGATGACAGTGCTGATGCCGCGCTGCGTGGCACGCGCCAGACACTGCTGCAGCTGCTCGAAGGAATTCTTCGTCTCGCACACCCCATTATCCCGTTTATCACCGAAGAGATCTGGCAGCGTGTCGCCCCATTGCTCGAAATAAATGGCGATACCATCATGCTGCAACCATATCCCAAACCAGACCAGGACTGGCTTGACCTCGACGCGGTCGAAGATGCGAACTGGGTAAAATATTTCATCAACGGCGTACGCAAGATCCGCAGCGGTATGAATATCCCGCCGAGCAAACCCCTGCCGGTACTGCTACAAAATAGCAGCGCAGAAGATCAAACCCGACTCGCTAACAATCGCGACTTTCTGATGACACTGGCGAAGCTGGCATCCATCACAATTTTGAACGATGGCGACGAAATACCTGACTCAGCCACCGCGCTAATTGGCGAAACCAAACTGCTGATCCCGATGGCCGGCTTGATCGATAAAGCCGCAGAAGCAGCGCGTCTTACCAAAGAGCGTGAGAAAATCACTAAAGAAATTACAAAAAGCGAAGCGAAACTGGCTAACCCCAACTACGTGGAAAAGGCACCCAGCGAGGTAGTGGCCAAGGAGCAGCAGCGACTCGCCGAGATGCGAGTATCTCAGGAGAAGCTACAAGAACAACTTGAACGCATTAATTTAAGGAACCTCTGATTTGCTCATCATTGCATTCATAATACGGTTAACTCGATTCAAAGACACAGGACATCAACGTACGCTGAGCAAACCTATCGTTCTTTTTGCGCTTACGACACATAACAACGTCCGCTGATCGCCATGGAAAGCGAAGCGCGGGCGATTAGTCGCCGATAGTCCACGCCGTCTGCCCTTTCGTAGTTGCGAGCGTTAGCGAGTGGCGGAGAAATGCAGGAGCGGCTTTAGTGGGCGTAGAGTCGTTGTGGTAGCAGTGTTGAGTGCAACGAGTGAGCGTTAGTGAACAAGGTTGTGCGAAGACGCTGCGGACGCAGGACGGTCGGGGCAAAAGGAATTAGCTGTCGCGTAAGTGAGTGAACTATAGGCATGGACGCCGAATAATTTTTAGCGAAGTAGCGACACAATCGATCCTCAAAGCGATCAAAAAGAGAAAACTGCTCCCCACCGATGACTCGTCTAAAAAGGTAATCTATCTCGCGATTGAAGCTGTTTCCAAAAAATGGGCAATGCCCATCAGGGGATTGAAATCAGCACTGAATCGCTTTATGATTGAAGTCGAAGACCTCTTACGCGAACTATATTTAAAACCGGCAGTTTCACAGAATTATTTACAGGGTCTATTTTACATATCACCATTTTACATCTCTGGTTATTGAGTTTTTCCCTTCGAGAATGCTAAGAAAAAATAAATCGTTACGGAAAGAAATCAGCTTCAAATTGAACTGCTGGCACTGGAAATGAAAAATAGTAGCCCTGAAGAAGGTCACAACCATATTGACTGCAAAACTCAGCCTGTTCTTTTGTTTCAATACCTTCTGCCACCGCTTTCATTCCGAGTGATTTGGCAAATGCTATAATCGCTACGAGCAGTTGCTCGCTCTTTTTATTACGCCCAATTTCACATACAAATCCTCTGTCAATTTTTAAGACGCTGATCGGAAATAACTTGAGATGTTCCAAAGAAGAATAGCCTGTGCCGAAATCATCCAAGGATAAAGTAACTCCATAATCCGTTATCTTAGTGAAAGTAGTGATCGTTGCACTGGTGTCCTTGATCAGGGCGCTTTCGGTGATTCCCAATTCCAGGTGGTTACCTGTAAGTGAAAAATGCTCCAGAGCCGTCTTCACCGTATCGGGCAAGGTTTTGTGCGCAACCTGGATAACGGACAAGTTAATGCCAAGTGTCAGTTCCTGGCAATATACAGGGTGCCGCAATTGCCACTCCCCAAGTTGCTTGCAGGCAGTTTGCAGAACCCAGTTTCCAATATCAACAACCAGTCCGATTTCTTCTGCAACGTCCATAAAAGACGCAGGACTGAGCAGACCGAGCTGTGGATGCCGCCATCGTAATAACGCTTCCATTCCGCCCACACTGCCATCAACTGGGTTGATCTGAGCCTGGTAGTGAACTTCGAATTCTTTATTCACGAAAGCGCTTTGCAAACTATTTTTTATTCTGGCGCGAGTTTGCGCCGCTTCTTGCAATGCCACGGAAAAGAACTGACTCTGGTTACGGCCATTTTGTTTGGCCTGGTACATCGCCATATCAGCGAATCTCAGCAGATCGACGGCAGTATCAGTAGCTGCATTCCATGTTGCGATGCCGATACTGGCGGTAACGATTCGGTACTTATTGCCAATAGCAATGGGAACCTGCAACTCAACAATGAGTCGGTCGGCCAGCAGCGCAAGGTGTTCTTCACGGGCGACATTCGACATCAGGATAACAAATTCATCTCCGCCCAATCGACACAGCAGATCGCTATCGCGGACGGTAGCACTGAGACGTTTTGTGACTTCTATTAGCAATGTATCGCCGGCATCATGTCCCAAAGTGTCGTTGACACTTTTAAAGTCGTCTAAATCAAGCAATAGAACGGCAAGGCGGTCATCGCCACGTTGTGCACGTGCAATGCCCGCAGACAATGCTTGTTCAAAACCACGCCGATTTGTTAAACCAGTAAGTACGTCACGCTCGGACAATTGCTGTGAGTGTTCGCGACTGGCTATTAGCCATTTTTCGTTTTGATATCGCTGGCGCGCATGCAACATGGCGCGTGTCAATCGGCGGCTGTTGACCTCATCTTTCAGTAAAAAATCCTGGGCACCCGCATCTAGGCAAGATTCTGCAAGGGCGTCATCTTCCATGCGACTCAGCATAATGATGGCAACGCTTTTGAATTCTCCTCCTCGAAGTAAGCGCAGCACATCAATGCCGTCTTTATCCGGCAAACGATAATCAAGAAAAATGGCATCGAAGTGCAGTTCCGCGGCCAATTTCAATCCTTCCACTGCAGTTGCTGCATGGGTAGTATGGCAGTCTAATGGTCCCTGTCGAAGTGCGCGTTCAACCGCAGCACGGTCAAGTTCATCGTCATCGATGAGCAGTATTTGTAACGGTGAGGTCATCAAAATTCCCTTTAGACCTGCACTGGGAGTTCTACGACACGCCAGTAACATTCGAGCATTTCCATGACCTGGGTGAATCCATCGCCTACCTGGTTCTTGACGATATAACCGGCAATGTGCTGCTGATAGGCCGCGCATTTATCTTCATCGGTTTTTGATGTCGTCAATATAAACACCACACTGCTGGATAGATTTGCGTCCTTGCGTAATTCAGCCAGCATTTCGAGGCCGGTCATACACGGCATATTGATGTCGAGTAAAATAATATAAGGGCGGCGAATGGCATCCGGGTCACGCAATAGCACCAGACCCTCCATGCCATTGCATGCCCTGACAATAGGATTCAATATTTTGAGTTTTTTGAGTGCACGATTGACACCCATGGCATCGACATCATCATCGTCTACCAGCAGGATAGTCACTTCCTTGTAATCTCGTAATTCGCCGCTCATCCCATTGCTCCATACAGTCCATATAAATAGGTTATTATCGCCAGCTCAGGCCGCATACTTTTAATGATGGACTTACGCCCGCCGCAGCGGAGGCAAGATATGAACTTGGCTCTTAACTTGTGATCAAATTTAGTTGACCACAACAACCTCTCGATTCAAAGGCCATGCTTAATGCGTCACCCGTTAATTGGCTGTTTGGTGAAAATGACATCGCCCAGCCAATCGGTTTCCGTGAAAAAAGGTCCATCACAATGGCTAAATAGGCCCAACGTTTCCCTGTCCAAATATAGGTTACATCACCACACCAAACCTGGTCTGGCGCCATAACATCGAACTGTCGGTCTAGATGGCTAGGTATTTCAACATGTGGCTGTTTTGCATTCCTATACGCATGTTTAGGTTGTTGACAGCTAACCAGCTCGCATTGTTTCATTAAACGACCAGCCCGATACCGGCTAAGTGGTGTCCCTCGATCACTGGCTATACTAGCGATCGTTCTAGCCCCCCGCAGAGCAGTTGCTCTCGTTAAAGATACTTTTGACCAGGGCGACCTCTCTTAGTCGTTCAGGCTAAACACGATCAGAGCGCTTAAGCCAGTATTTATAGCTGCTGCGGTGAATCTCAAATGCTTGGCAAATAAGCGTAACAGCGTAGCTCTCTTTAAGTTCGTCGATCAGACGTAAATTGTTCATCGAGTCTGACATCAAGTAAGCGGTAGCCTTTTTTAATATTTCTTTCTCAAGCCCTATCCGTTTAATACGTTTTTCGAGCGCTTGTATTTTTCGCTGATCTGGCGTGATTGCATTGGCGAGACTCGCTGTACCATTACGCTCACTTCTGAGCTGTCTCACCCATTTACCCTTTGTTTAATCCATTTGAAAAATAGTTCGACATGCCACCTTGCTTTGTAATACCGGTCGACGGCTTACCTGGCGGTATGTTGCATTGGTTTTAAGCCGGGTGACAAAGAATATTTCTTTGCCAGTCAGTTGGTTATACCAAGCATAGTCGTTGTATCCTTTATCAATGGCGACAATGCTTCCCTTGGGGAAGTCCAGTGTACGGCCTACTGTGACGTCATGGTTTTTACCTTCGGTTACCGTTACAAACTCGGGCAGGTACCCGGCATGATTCAGTCCAACGAGATTTAAGCCTTTTTTGCTTCAGTTAACGGGACAGCAGTGAACTAAACCATATATTTCAGATTTAGCCTGACGCTCTTACATGCTAATAGCTCTCCCACGAACTCTGCAATTTTAATACTTGTGTGGTTTTGTAAACTACCCCAGAATAGGTTGAGGGGAAAGAGTTAACACAGCGTCAGGCGACAAGACCTGAACTGTGACAATTCATTGAAGAGGGGGAATAATATGCAGTCCATGCAGTGCCATCTGTCAACGATCCGCCGAACGGGCTTCAAACTTTTTTGGTTCGGTTTCATCCTTTTCAGTAGTCATCTGCATGCCGACATTACGCCATTGGAGCAGAGTAAATCACGCTCTCCGCTGGGAGAGTATGTCTATTCAGCGAATCAGGCCGCTCATAATCTATCGGTTTATCGAATTGATCAAACGAATGGTGACTTAATCCAGCTATCGGGGTCACCCTACAAGACAGGGCAATTTCCAGTTTCAGTAAAAGTCACCCCTGATCGTCGTTTTGTTTATGTGACGAATCAGGGCTCAGATAGCATTAGCGGCTTTCAGGTTGATATAATGACCGGGCAGCTCACCGTAATTAAAGGTTCGCCCTTCTCCGCGGGCCACTACCCTGATGCTGTGATGATCAGTCCGGATGGCCGTTTTGCCTATATCGCTAATGAAGATGATAACCTCATTCGTGTTTTTAAGATTGATCAACACAGCGGCGCGTTGTTGCCTACAGCGTTAACTGCCAATACGGGTAAACACCCCATCGCTTTAATGATATCGCCTAATGGTCATTTTGCATATGTGTCGAATTTTGATGATAACACCATCAGCAGCTACCGTATTAATCAACAAAGTGGAGCCTTAACACCCAGCGGTGCCCCTGCTACAACGGATGCCAACCCAATCTATGCTGCCGTATCCCCCGACAATGAATTTATTTATGTTTCGAACTATGGGGACGTCACTGTGTCAGTTTTTCACATAGATGCTAACAGTGGCGCGCTTACCGAGATCAAAGGCTCGCCTTTTGAGAGTGGCATGCGTCCGTATTCAGTCACAGTGGATAGTAGCGGCCGCTTTGTCTACGTCGCCAACTGGGGAAGTCATGATGTTTCGGCCTTTACACGTGATCCAGAGTCAGGCGCACTCACTAAAATAGTAGGCTCACCTTATCTAAGCGACTGGTTTCCCTACGCTGTCATCACTAGTCAACACTCAAAATATGCCTATGTTGCTAATAATGGCAACGCGAATATATCTGCCTATAAAATAAACCAGAAAACTGGCGCGCTCACCCCCCAGGAGCATATAAGCTTTGAAACTGATAATGGCCCGTATTCACTTGCCATTGGAAAATTTGAGTATTAATGATTAGTGGGTCTGATGCAAACGATGACCTCACCTTAGAGAGGTCTTCATCAGCGCATAAATAATTATGCTCTCCCTAGCTCTTTCATACGTGCCCCCATCGGAGGGACCTCTTCAGGGTCAATATAAATATCCACCAATAGCGGGCCTCCAGTACTCAGCAATCCCTCTACATCCAGCGCATCTAGATCGTGTGCATTTTTCACTGTAACGCCTTTAGCACCGACAGCACGTGCCATCATCGCAAAATCGACGTTAGGGAGTTCGTAACCAACCTCCTCTGCCCCACCTAATCGTTGTCCATGTTTAACCATCCCATAACCATTATCATTTAGAATTATGAAGATGACGGGTAGGCGTTGTTGCACCGCAACGGTAATTTCCTGACCATTCATAAGATAGCTGCCATCCCCCGTAATACAGACTGAGGGTGAATCATGCTTCGCAAAGAGAGCACCAACCGCAGCACCAATTGCCCAGCCCATCGCCCCATAGTTCATTGAGATATTGTAATGCGAGACTAAATTAGGATGCAGGTAATGTGTTGCCCACGCCCATGAATTTCCAGTATCGATATAGAATCGTGCTGTATCTGGCAATATTCTAGGCAACTTACTCATTAAATACTGAGGTTTTACTCGCCCATTTTTCAAAGGCTGATCAACATCCGTTAAAGCTAAAAAATCAATTTTATGACGTTTCTGACTAGCACCATTGTATTGAATAACATTCGATATGTTGTGCAGTGAGTTCTTTGACTTCAGGTCATTGATAATTTGACGTTTGGTTAGATAATCCTCGAGGTCACTAAATATTGCCTTCAGGTTACCCGTTAAAAGTAAGCGTGCTGACTCAAACACCGAGCCATCTGCCATTGAATTATTTATATAAAGCATTTTTTTAACAACAGACAGATTGTTACATAAATTTGCGGTTTCAAAGGGATGCAAATGAGTGCCAATCACCACCACATGATCAACATCATTATTCAGCAATGCATCTTCTGCCTGTATATGTCCGGCAAAGCCTAATACGCCTTTATATAATTCATGATTTGCATTAATACACCCTTTTGCCGTCGGTGTTGTGACAACATCGGCCCCGAGTATTTCGGCACATGACACAATTGACGCTGAAAATGGTAGGCTCTCTGCCCCGAGTAAAAAGAGAAGTTTATTTTTACTAGTGATTACCTGACATAAATCCTCATAGCATTCTTTATCATAACCATTGCATTCAAGTTTATTAAAATTAGCAAAGCAATGGTTCATATCAATATCAATTGTTTGATTCCAAATATCCATCGGGATACTTAAATGTACTGGGCCTCGCGGATAAGTAAGCGCGGCCTTTAATGCCTTTGTTAATTTATATTTAAGTTGGTCAACGTGAGTTACCATTGAGTTATAACGTGTACAGCGAGAAAGCATCGTAACTATAGATATCGAGTCGTCACAAGAGTCCTGGAAATTCTGTTTTCCAAAACTCGACATCGGTGTTTGCGGCGTCAATATTAGCATCGGAATTTGATCAATATATGCCGATGCAATCCCGGTGATCATATTAGTCGAACCTGGACCTGTGGTTGCACAGCATACGGCAAGGTGGCCTGTTTCTCTAGCATAACCATCAGCCATGAATACAGCCCCCGCTTCATGACGGGATGTTATCAACTCAATATTTGATGTTACTTTTCCCAAATGATTCGAAGCCTGACGCTCAGAATTATTGCGATTAAAGTGTGAAACGGCATCAAACAATGGCTCAATGGCACCGCCCGGTATGCCGAAAATTTTATCTACATTAATATGGGAAAGAAATTCAAGAACAAAATCTGCCGCAGTATTTTGTGCCGAGCAATGTAAGAGTAACTCATCCTTGCTTTTTGCATTAATCACGTTCAACTCCATTTGACTTTGATCACATCACAAATCAGCTTAAGTAAAACACCTTTCCGTAAAGCTAATTCACCAACAAAACATCCATGTTAAGATTAGTTATTAGATATTGATTACATTTGAAATATCTGCTAATAACGACAATACTTTAAATTAAAAAACATGTAATAAAGATAAACTTTAAATTCGCCCGCTGACGGTCAAGGAAAGAGCAGCGAGGATCGCTAGTCTCCGATAGGCCACGCTGTCTGCTCTTTCGTAGATGAGAGCGATAGCGAGCAACGCAGAAATAAAAAAGCAGCTTTAGTGGCTGCAGCACCATTGAGATAACCGTTTTAAGTGCAACGAGAGAGAAAAATGAACAAGGTTGTACGAAAAATCTACGGTCGCAGGGCAGTCGGAGCAAAAGGAATTAGTGATCGCGTCAGTGAGTGGGTTTTTAGCATTGATGCCAAGTCATTTTTAGCGAAGTAGCAACACAATCGCAATAACTACAACACTCGAGTTAGGCATTAAATTTAGCCTACCATTTTTAATAGTTATCGTGCTTTTCAGACAAAACAAGTAGCAACCTCAACACCGAGAATATTAATGGCAGGACATATGACAGGTTAAGTGGTTCTGCACTTCAAGGTTGAATTGACAAGTGTTTCGATATTTCACCCAGATATCGCGACGTCAGTACATTTTTAATGGCCCATTGGTAAGCGGGCATCACTGAGAGCGAACGCTGATTAAATGGTTCATAACTAAGGTCAACAAACTTAGGGTGAACCGCTGTCAATAACCCAAAGAACTGTTTAACCTCTGCTTCATTTTCTAGCAGAGAACTAAATCGCAGGCCGTTGCGCGCGATACTCCACTGAAAGGGTTCGTCCGAAATCGCCTCTTTACAACGCGCCAGATAATCAGACTCACGCACGTATTGCAGTATTTCAGAGTCATGATTACGTGCTGCCTCTGGAACGGCATTGAGGTAACAGGCCAGTATATTGTAGTGTACATGGTAAAGGTCACCGATGCACACGGCACTCTGCGGATGTCGCATATTATACTGCTCAATAGTGACGATCACCCATTGGTAGTACGCAATGGCATTTTTTTTGGTCTGTTCCATCTCCGCGCACTTCCCTTGTTCAAGGTAAACGGCGATACGGTCAAATGCGATATTCCCGAGCAACCACTGCCAGCACGCTTTACTAAGATAATCATCCGCAGCCAGCGTGGTCATTTGCTGTTTCACATGCGTCTCGAGATCACGCGTATCTTTATCTTTGGTGAGATGACGCCGACACCATTTCAATTCACGGTAGACATTCATCAGGCGCTCTGCGGCTTCAGGGAATGGGCTTGGAAAATACTCGTCGTGCAGCAGGTCAATAATCTCAGTGATATGCGCGGTGGGCTTTTTATTCGGACTGCGATGATAACGCTGCAATAACTCCAGCTTAATCCCTTTTGGATCGACACTATCGATCTCAAACAGGAAATGCTCCCAGCTCCAGTCATGCTGCATTTTTAGGCGATTAATCTTGTTAAATAATGAAGCCATAGCACCTTTTACTCAAAAATCACTATTGAACATTCTATGCTACATCACTGCCATCGAACATAGCGAGGTACCAGACGTTCACCTGCACTCGCATGAAGGAAAACATCATACGTCTATTATTTCATTTAAAACAATGAGATAAATTTTTTTTAAAGTTAAAATTAGATACAGTCAAAATATTTTCACTTGAAAACCAACCGGTCGGTTTGGTAGAGTTCGCAGATCGTATGAAGGAGATTCTCTATGAACGTTGCCGCCATTTCAGAAGATAACCGCCGTAAACTACTCGAAGTTGCCGCCGAGGAGATCTTCGAGAAGGGTTTTCAGGCGACCAGTCTCGGCGATATTCTCACCAAAACGGGCCTTTCAAAAGGCGCGTTATACCACCACTTTCCCAGCAAACTAATACTTGGTTATGCCGTGTTTGAAGAGGTCTTTATACCAGAGTGCGCGGCACGCTGGACGCCCGCGCTGAACGACCCCGATCCCATCAGTAGTATTAGCGAATTACTGCGCAGAGATATGGGGGAGATGACCGATGAGTCAATCCGTCTCGGTTGCCCGATCAACAACCTGGGGCAGGAGATGTCGCCTATTGATGAGGGCTTCCGCTTACGTATTAGTGGCGCAATCAATCATTGGCGCAGTGACCTGCAGATGGCGTTGGAGCGTGGTCAGGAGGCCGGCACCGTCAACAAAAATATCAATGCGATGCAAGTCGCAACATTTTTCGTTGCCAGCATGGAAGGTTGCATTGGGCTGGCAAAAAATGCACAGGACCGTGAACTGCTGAGTCATTGCGTCGAAGGGATGATCAATTTTCTGGAGGGATTAAGAGCATGAATAACGAAAATAAAAATGGCTTTGCACATCGCTACAGCCAGTTCGTGATTCGCTGGCGTTGGCCGATTGTCATCCTCACACTGTTGCTTGCATTCACTGCAGCAAGTGGTGCGCGACACCTCGGTTTCAATACTGACTATCGCGTTTTTTTTAGCGATGATAATCCACAGATGCAGGCATTCGAAGCACTGCAACGCACCTATACACAAGTTGATAACATCCTCTTCACGCTCTCTCCTCACAGCGATGACGATGTCTTTACCCCCAGCACACTCGAGGCCGTTGAACGGCTGACCGAAAAGGCGTGGCTGCTGCCCAACGCCTTGCGCGTCGACTCCATCAGTAACTTTCAACACACCATTGCAGAAGAAGATGACCTGATCGTTGAAGACCTGGTGAGTGGCGCGGCAGGACTCGATCGTACGGCACTCGACAACATCAGGGCCGTCGCGCTTTCTGAACCGGCACTGTATCAACGCCTGGTGGCGATTGAGGGTGGCACCACCGGTATCAATGTCACCTTCCAGATGCCCGGCAAGGCGATGGATGAGGTGCCGATCACCGCCAATGCAGCACGTGCGCTGGCGACCGAGATTGAGGCGAATTATCCGCTTGATGTTCACCTCACCGGCATGGTGATGATGAATAACTCATTCATGGAATCGAGCCAGAATGACATGGCAACGCTGGTGCCCATCATGTATCTGGTGATAATTATTATCACCTTCCTGTTGGTACGTTCAGTTAGTGCGACGGTTGGCACGGTGATCATCATTATGCTATCGATAATGACCGCAATGGGCATTGCCGGCTGGCTCGGGATCAAGCTCACTCCACCCTCCTCTGCAGCGCCCACGATTATCATGACGCTGGTGGTGGCCGACTCGATCCATATCCTGGTGACGTTGCTAGCACTGATGCGTAAGGGTGAAGTTAAACAGGCGGCGATTGCTGAGAGCATACGCATCAATCTGTCACCGGTCTTTTTGACCAGCATCACCACCGCGATTGGCTTTTTGTCACTGAATTTTAGCGACTCACCACCGTTTCACGATCTCGGCAATATTACTGCGATCGGTGTGATGGCGGCATTTGTCTATTCCGTTACCTTCCTGCCCGCATTCCTCTCCATTATGCCGATAAAAGTTTCGCAACGACCTGACCGTATGACTCAGATGATGGATCGTCTTGCATCCACCGTGATTCGCCGTCGTCGTCCAATTTTGTGGGGTTCTATTATTGTGAGCCTGGTGATTCTGTCATTCATCCCGCGTATTGAACTGAATGATGATTTTGTCAGTTATTTTGATACCAGTACTGAATACCGACAGGATGTCGACTTTACGACCGCACACCTGACCGGCATCTATCAGTTACAGTATTCGTTGCCTGCCGACAGTAGTAACGGTGTCAGTGATCCTGAGTTTTTGACTGAGGTTGACGCCTTTGTCAGCTGGTTGCGCACGCAACCTGAGGTAAAACATGTCAGTACCATCAGCGATACCTTTAAACGGCTTAACAAGAACCTGCATGGTGATGATACTGCATGGTACAAGCTACCGGACAGTCGCGAACTTGCCGCACAGTATCTGTTGCTCTATGAACTCTCACTGCCTTATGGACTCGACCTTAACAATCAGCTCAATGTCGACAAGTCATCGACACAGATCATTGCAACACTCGACAACATGACGTCGAAACAGTTGCGCGATATCGCTCATCGCGGTGAACAATGGCTGGCAGACAATACACGCGATAGCCGCGCCATCGGTGTGGGGCCGGGTATCATGTTTGCCTATATCTCAGAGCGCAATATTACCAGCATGCTGGGCGGCACCTTTGCTGCCGTGATTCTGATTTCATTCATTATCATGCTTGCGCTACGCAGTGTGAAGATCGGCATGTTGAGCCTGATCCCAAACCTGTTACCGGCCGGCCTCGCATTCGGTATTTGGGGGCTGACCGTGGGTCAGGTCAACATGGCGGTGTCGATGGTCGCAGGCATGAGTCTTGGCATTGTGGTGGATGACACTGTCCACTTTCTCAGTAAATATCTGCGTGCACGGCGCGAACAGGGGCTTAATGCCGAGGCTGCGGTGCGCCACGCCTTCAACAGTGTGGGCGTTGCCATCGTCATGACCTCGCTGATACTCGTCGCCGGTTTTATGGTGCTGGCGCAATCAACCTTTGGCATGAACTCACTGATGGCGCTGCTAACCGGCATTGCCATCATCATGGCCATCATTGCAGACCTGTTGTTACTACCGGCACTATTGATGCGAGTTGATGGTAAAAAAATAGAAGTGACCAGCGCCCCACAGGCGACGATGCCCAAAGCCCCACCCATTCCACCACAAGGAGACATGGCGTGATGATGAATAAAAATAACTGCGCAGTAGCCCTGCTACTGTTAACAACACTGGTACCAACCTCGCTCTTTGCCGCTGATGATGCTACCGCTGAGCAACGCGGTCTCGAGATTGCCGTTGAAGCGGACCGCCGTGACAATGGCTTTGGTGACTCAGCCGCATCACTGGAGATGATTCTTCGCAACCGCCACGGCGAAACGAGCCAACGCCAACTGCGTAATAAGACCCTTGAAGTGAGCGATGATGGCGACAAGGTGATTATCATCTTCGATACCCCGCGAGATGTAAAAGGAACGGCATTCCTGTCGTTTACTCACAAAGTCGATTCGGATGACCAGTGGCTCTACCTGCCTGCATTGAAACGGGTAAAACGCATCGCATCTCGCAACAAATCCGGCCCTTTTATGGGCAGCGAGTTTGCCTACGAAGATATCTCATCGCAGGAAGTTGAAAAGTACACTTATCTTTATATCAAGGATGAAGTCGTTGATGGACGCGATCACTTTATTATTGATCGCGATCCTGTCGATCCAACGTCGGGTTATAAACGGCAACGAGTATGGCTAGACAAAGCTGAATATCGCGTCTGGAAGATCGACTTTTACGACCGTAAAGATACCCTTTTAAAAACACTCAGCTACGAAGATTACCATCAGTATCGCGGGCAATACTGGCGTGCCAATATCATGGATATGATCAACCATCAAACCGGTAAAAGTACTCGTCTAAAGTGGCAGGGCTACCGTTTCAGCAACGGTTTTGATGAAAATGACTTTACCAAAAGGGCGCTCAAAAAAGCACGTTAGTCCCATTATGTTTAATCGTGCGCTACTCGTCCTGTTGGTACTGTTACCCAGCAGTTACCCCAATGGTGCTGAGTGGTCTAATGAAGTCGGCATTGAAGCGCGCCATTTTTTTAGTGGCCCACTGAACCCCAAGCAATACAGTAACAATCTGTCGTTGACGTTTAAGAGTGAGTTCTACCATGACTGGCAACAGGGTGATCAACGGCTTGTCGTCACCCCATTTGTGCGTCTTGATCAACATGATGATGAACGCAGTCAACTTGACCTGCGCGAACTCTACTGGCGAAAATCATTTACGAACACCGATTTGTATGTTGGTGTCCGTAAACTCTTTTGGGGGGTGACTGAATCAGTGCACCTTGTCGACATCATCAATCAAAGTGACATGGTTGAGAATCTTGATGGTGAGGATAAGTTAGGCCAGCCAATGGTCTCACTCGCCCATACAAGTGAGCTGGGTGACTGGGAATTTTTTCTAATGCCCTGGTTTCGTAAACGCAGCTTTGCCGGAGTTGAAGGTCGTCTACGCACGCCGCTGGTGGTCGATCAAAAGCGCGCCCGCTACGAGTCTGGAGAGGGTGAGAAGCACCTCGACAGTGCGCTACGCTGGAGCCATGTAATCAGTGACTGGGATGTGGGCCTCTCCTGGTTTCATGGCACCGACCGCACACCGCAATTGATCGCTGCCACCACTAACGGAACACCTATTCTATTTCCATACTATCCACAACTCAATCAGCTCGGGCTTGACCTGCAATACACTTATGAAGCGTGGTTATGGAAGCTCGAGTCTGTGTGGCGACGGCACGACAATCGTAATAGCCCAACATTAAATCGCAGCACGGCCGCTGTGGGCGGTTTTGAATATACCTGGTACGGCATTCTGTCTGGCGTTAGCGATCTCGGCTTAGTGCTGGAGTATCAATATGACAATCGTAATGGCAGCACTGCCCCGCTAAGTAATAACGACATCGCCGTCGGCAGCCGTATTACGCTTAATGATGAAGCTGACAGCGCGTTACTGGCGCTCATTTCAACGGACCTTGATCAGCGCACCCGCTTTATCTCGATCGAGGCGTCACGTCGTTTAGCAAATAGTTTAAGTATTAACCTTGAGGCACGATTCTTTTCCAATACAACGCCACAGGCACTGCTCTATCCACTGCGCAATGATGATTATCTGGAGATCTCGCTGACCCATTATTTTTAGCGCTAACGCTTCATTTAGAGATATTCAATCGCCTCAACCAGACGCTGCACCGCGATCACTTCCAGCCCTTTAAGCGGCTTTGCAGGTTTATTGGCGAGTGGCACTATGACGCGTTTGTAACCATGCTGCGCCGCCTCTTTGATGCGTTCCTGTCCATTCTGTACCGGACGGATTTCACCCGCCAGTCCGATCTCACCAAACACGGCGAGGTCATTGGGCAGTGGCTTATCGCGCATGCTTGAAAGTGCGGCGAGGATCACCGCGAGATCAGCGGCGGTCTCGGTGACGCGTACCCCACCGACGACATTTACAAACACGTCCTGATCGTACATAGTGATGCCACCGTGACGTTGCAACACTGCAAGCAACATCGCGAGGCGGTTTTGATCAAGCCCGACGGTGACACGGCGTGGATTGGGCAGGTGACTTTCGGCGACCAGCGCCTGCACCTCAACCAGCATCGGGCGAGTCCCTTCACGCGTCACCATAATCACACTGCCGGAGACCGGTGTTTCGTGACGTGAAACAAAGATCGCCGATGGATTAGAAACCTCGCGCAACCCTTTATCACCCATCGCAAACACGCCCACTTCATTGACCGCACCAAAGCGGTTTTTGACCGCGCGGATAACACGAAAGCGGCTGCTGGCATCGCCCTCAAAATAGAGCACGGTATCAACCATATGTTCCAGTACACGGGGACCTGCGAGGGCGCCCTCTTTGGTGACATGTCCCACCAGAAAGATCGCAGTACCCGTCTGTTTGGCGTACTGCACCAGATGTGCGGCACTTTCCCGCACCTGACTGACTGAGCCGGGAGCGGAGTTGAGTTGATCGGTATAGACCGTCTGAATCGAGTCGATCACCAACACGGCGGGCTTCTCTTTATCGGCGAGTGCTAGAATGCGTTGCACTTGTGTCTCTGCGAGCAGGCGCACTTTGTCGGTCGATAGCCCGAGACGATGCGCACGCAGACTGACCTGCTGTAACGACTCTTCACCGGTCACATAGAGTGTGCCGACACGCTGACTGAGTGACGCAACCGCTTGAATCAGCAGCGTCGATTTACCTATGCCGGGATCGCCGCCAATCAACACCGCCGAACCCTGCACCAGCCCATCGCCGAGGACTCGATCAAGTTCACTAAAGCCAGTCTCGATTCTGACATCATCAATCACCGAGACATCGGTGATGTTACACACCGCCGATTCCCCGGCATAACCACTGTAACGCGGCGGGGTGTTTTTACTACTACTGGTGGTGATGACATCTTCGATCAAACTGTTCCATGCGCCGCAGTCACCACACTGCCCGGCCCACTTGGGTGCCTGCGCGCCACATTCGGTACAGCTAAAGACGGTTTTATTAGCTTTGTTACCCGCAGGTTTTTTAGCGATGGCCATGGCTATTATTCAATCTCTGTGAATTGAACGCGCTGCGTAACGCGACACAACAGTTCATAGGGAATGGTATTGGCGCACTGTGCAATCTCTTCGACCGGCAGGCCTGCACCCCACAACACCGCCCGGTCACCGATGGCAGCTGCTGGTAGTTGACGCAGATCAACACAGAGCATATCCATTGAAACGCGCCCGACCAGTGGCACGCGTTGACCGTTAATCAATACCGGCGTCCCCGCTCTGGCGGCACGCGGGTAACCGTCGCCATAGCCGATCGCGACGACACCCACTGACATATCCTCAGGACAGCACCAGCTGCCGCCGTAACCCAGCGCGTCACCCTTTTTATAGTGGTTAATTGCGATCAATTTTGAGCTGAGTGTCATCACCGCTTTCAGCCTATCATCGGCGGCAACAGCATCGATAAAGGGCGAAACGCCATATAACATAATGCCGGGACGCACCCATGCCGCATGGCTCTCTTTATGGGCAAGGATCGCGGCAGAGTTGGCAAGGCTGTGTGCGGCATCGATTTCGGCCGTGGCAAGGTTAAACTGTTTCAGTTGTGCTGCGGTGGATGGATCACTGCGATCATCGGCATTGGCAAAGTGGCTCATCACCACAATTTCGTCAGCGACATTGGCACATGCTTGACTGGCACACGCTTGCAGGCGTCGATAACTTGTTAGCGCATCATCGACATTTACGCCGAGGCGGTGCATGCCGGTATCGATCTTGAGCCACACCTTGAGTGGCGATGCCAGTGGTGTCTGTTCAAGCAGGGTTATCTGTGCCTGATGATGGATCACTGCATCGATGGCGTGTTGTGCCAGCAGCGCTAGTTCGGTGGCGTCGGCAAAACCCTCCAGTAATAGAATCGGTTGGGTAATCCCGGCTTCGCGTAATGTGACGGCCTCTTCTATTTTTGCGACGGCAAAAGCGTCACTGCTGGAGAGCGCCTCGGCAACGCGTAACATGCCGTGGCCATAACCGTTGGCCTTGATAACAGAAATGACACGTGCATTCGCAGCGGACTCTCGCACTCGCTGCAAATTGTATTGCAGCGCCTGTAGGTCGATCGTCGCCGTGGCGGCACGCGTCATTCATATCCCCCGTCGTAATAGTCACGGTCGGCGGTGTAGTTATCAAAGCGGGTGTACTTGCCATTGAAGGTGAGCGGCACCATGCCAATCGGACCGTTACGCTGTTTGCCAATGATGATCTCGGCGCGCCCTTTATTATCAGGGTCCTCTTTGTTATAGACCTCGTCGCGATAGACGAAGGAGATTACATCGGCATCCTGCTCAATCGCACCGGACTCACGTAGATCTGACATCATCGGGCGTTTATCGGTTCGCTGCTCCAGTGAGCGGTTGAGCTGCGACAGTGCAACCACCGGCACACAGAGTTCTTTGGCTAGCGTCTTCAGACCACGTGAAATTTCAGAGATTTCATTGGTGCGATTTTCACTACTGCCCGGCACCTGCATCAACTGCAGGTAATCGATCACTACCAGATCGAGGCCATGTTCGCGTTTGATACGACGGGCGCGAGCGCGCAGCTCCGTAGGTGACAGCGCCGGGGTATCATCGATGAAGAGTTTGGATTCACTCAGCAGACTCATCGATGAGGTCAGACTGGCCCAGTCATCATCATCCAGTTTACCGGTACGCACCTTGTTTTGATCGACACGGCTCAGCGATGACAGCATACGCATCACCAACGCCTCACCTGGCATCTCCATACTAAAGACGGCGACCGAGCGTTTACCACTAATCGCCACATACTCCGCGATGTTCATTGCAAAAGTGGTCTTGCCCATTGAAGGACGACCGGCCACGATGATCAGATCAGACTCCTGCAGCCCAGCGGTCATCTCATCGAAATCATCAAAACCGGTGGGAATACCGGTAATCGAGGAGTCGAGCGACGCCAGCATATCGATACGATCGACCACATTGGCCAGCAGTTCAGAGACCGCCTTGTAGCCTTTATCGCTGCGTGATCCCTGCTCTGCTATTTTGAACACCGCCTGCTCTGCGGTATCGAGCAGCTCAATACTATCGCGCCCTTCGGTGTTGAAGGCGCTATCGGTAATCTCGGTACCGACACGAATCAGCTGCCGCAGTACCGAGCGTTCACGCACAATACCCGCATAGGATTTTATGTTGGCGGCACTGGGGGTGTTGTTGGCAAGTGAGCCGAGGTATGGAAGCCCGCCGGCATTGCCGAGGTCATCATGATTATTCAACCATTCAGAGATGGTGACGACATCACGCGGCTGGCTGCTGTCGGCCAGAATAGAGATGGCGTGGAAGATCAAGCCATGATCACGACGATAGAAATCATCCTGCACCAGCAGGTCAGCGACTTTGTCCCACGCATTGTTGTCGAGCATGAGCCCGCCAAGCACGGCCTGTTCTGCCTCTATCGAATGTGGCGGCGTCTTGAAGGTATCTGACGCCTGCTCCGAAAACGAGTCAGGCATCGACTCAAGCGTGTTCGCGATATCGGCAAAGTCTTGCATATGAGTTCTTTAGCCCTTTCCTATCACAACTCACCCTCGACTGCCGCTGCTGACAATCGAGGGTGAGATTAAACATTTTTTGTGGTAAATGACAGCCTGTCGTCACCACAACAGCACAGGCTTATTTTGCCTCGTCAGCAACCACTTGTACGGTGATTTCTGCATTCACTTCAGGGTGCAGGTGAATCGCGACCTGATACTCACCAATCTGGCGAAAAGGACCGTCCGGCAGGCGCACTTCATGTTTATCAACAGCGGTGCCTGCTGCGGCACATGCTGCGGCAATATCAGCGGTGCCGACAGAACCAAACAACTTGCCTTCCTCACCCACTTTACAGGCGATTGTGATCGCTTTCTCTGCCAACACTGTCGCACGTGCGTTAGCTGTAGAGAGCAGTTCTGCGGCAGCGGCTTCCAGCTCTGCACGACGTGCTTCAAAATTAGTCCGGTTTGATGTGGTTGCCGGCACTGCCTTTTTACCGGGAATCAGGTAATTACGGCCATAACCACTTTTAACTGAGACTACGTCTCCTAAACCACCTAAATTTTCTACCTTCTCAAGAAGAATAACATCCATCTCTATATACCTCGTTTCGTAGCATAATAACTAAAAATACAAACTAAACCTATCAACTCATCTGTTCGAACTTCATCACAACCCGCATGTTAGCGCCGCTCATCATCCTCTGGCGGCTCATTGCGTGGCGCATCGTCATCATCGCGATCATCACTTGTTGGCGGGCGCTGTGCACCGTGCTTCTTACGCAGACGACCTCTGATGTCAGCCCAGCTATCGATATAGCCGACCATCGCCAGCATCATGGCAATATGTGGTGGCACGATCAGTAATCCGATATAGAGCGCGATCAACCAGCCGCGGCTCATGCCGGTAATCCCCACCACCCCGTGCACCAGTGCCAGACCGTGAATGGAAAAGAGCGCCACCACCAGTATCATCAGATCTTGCGCAATGCCGCCCTGTGCCGCAAAGACCATTCCGGCCGCCCCGATCAGCGCCGCTACAATCGCAACCCGTTTCTCGATGAAGAGTGAATGAAACTCCTGCTGAAAACCACCCGGGTTATACAGCATCGCCTGAAACCAACGCGCCAGCGAAAGATTGATCATGGTTGAATAGAGCAGTACGGCTGCGACCAAACCGGTCATCATCCGCGCCATCCCACTCAACATCTGATCCGTTTCTTGCGCCGATAGCTGTGCTTCGCTCAACATCGGCGCCATCACACTATCCAGCACCGCACGCCACCACGCAGCGGTATCCCCCAGCAGCGCATTGACCAGCAGCACCAGTAGCGCCACCATCAATGCAATCGCTGTTAGCGTCTGCCCCAATGAGCGGGTCAAGCGCAGGATGATCGCGGCAATCAGTACCGGCACCGAAAGCAACATCATGCCGATCACGTATGCCTGCACCAGGCCACCTTCGAGTGACGACATCGATCCAATCACTGCCATCAACAGCCCCAGCGCGAGCATTAAAAATAGCCCTTCTTTGGGGCCGTTGCGCAACGTCACCAGGCCAATCGTGGCCCCGGAGAGGTGACTTAACGGCGGTATCACCAGCGACAACACGGCACCCACCACAGCAACCAGTGTTGCCTGTGTTCTGCCGCGCATGATGAATAATGCTAATGCCTTCATAATATCAGTGCTGTTTCAACGCCAGTGGCTGTTCCGAATCATCCCGGCGCAGACACAGAGCTGTGAATCTATTCCAAATATAAATCTAGTGCGAATCACAGTAAGGCAGCAACGCAAGAAAACGCGCACGCTTAACGGCCGTGGCGAGCTGACGCTGATACTTGGCGCTGGTGCCTGTAATACGGCTCGGCACGATCTTGCCTGTTTCTGTGATGTAATTCTTCAGCATGTAGATGTCTTTGTAATCAACGACAAGCCCTTCTGCACTAAAACGACAATACTTTTTACGACGAAAATATTTTGCCATGGTAACTCTCCCAATAAATTATGTTTCTATTACGCTGATCTGCTTGTTAATAGTCTGCGCGTGCAATGCCATTCTCGCTTCGTCTTCGCGGTAACTCATACGGCTGAGAAACCCCTCGACACAAACCTCATCACCCCGCTGCAAATTCACTGCGACCTGTTTCAGCGCTGCTCCGGCGGCTATCACGACGATTTTAAAATAAGTATCTCGCGGTAGCGTTGCCTCGACCTGCTGTGAACGGTGCTCCAGTGTAAATCGTGTGAGCGGGATACCGGCTGGACTGTTACGTGACTCGGGAGGGTTACACACCACCCCACTCACTATCAGACGGTTCTCCGCAGACACCTATTAACCTTCAGCGGCGACAACTTTCTCAACCGCTGCTTCAACAACAGGAGCTGCAGCCGGTGTCTGATCACTGCTGTCACGTCGGCTCTCTTCTTTCGCAGGGCGTGCCAGTGCAGATGCCTCGGTAACGGCCGATTTCTGTGAAATAACGAGATTACGGATCACCGCATCATTAAAACGGAACGCAGTGGTGATCTCGTCCAGTGCCTCTTTATCACACTCAACGTTCATCATCACATAATGTGCCTTGTGAACCTTGTTGATGGGATACTCAAGCTGACGACGACCCCAGTCTTCTAAACGATGAACTGTACCGTCACGGCTCTCAATAGAGGTACGGTAGCGCTCAATCATTGCAGGGACTTGCTCACTCTGGTCAGGGTGGACCAGAAACACGATTTCGTAGTGTCTCATAACACTCCTCATGGGTTATACCTTCCGACCAACGCGGTAAGGCAAGGAGAAAACAAATTGTTGGAACCGCGAGATTTTAGTGGAAATCCGGGTAAGATACAAGGATAGCACGCAGAAAACATAGACTTAGGGTGGATTGGGGGGGGAACAGGGCGTTTATAGCCCCGATTAGGTGTCGCCTGGGCTGAGCTTCCCAGTAAAATCCAGGGGATTGTGGCACTACCTCCAGTAGTTTCGCATAGGCTCAAATTCAGGCTACTTTCACTACTCGTTTTATTTTCTTTTCGAGGTTGGTTTTTTTTTGCGGGCTACCGGCGTATGCCCTTTGGGTTTCGTTTTTTGCCTGGTTTTCGGTTTATCATCCAGCTTCGCGTTTGTCCTTGGCACAGTGCGCGTGCGCGCTTCACTACGCCCATGTTTCTTTTCGACCCCAGGCATGTCGACACTTCTTAGCAGCTTATTGAGACTGATTTCATCGAGGTCGGTCAACTTGCCTGCGGCCAGTCCACGCGGCAGTGTGATGTCACCAAAGCGCACGCGAATCAGACGACTCACCGTGATCCCCTGTGATTCCCACAGACGGCGCACTTCACGCTTGCGCCCTTCTTTGAGGATGACATGGTACCAGTGGTTGGCGCCCTGCCCGCCGGCATCACGAATGGTATCGAACGACGCCTTACCATCATCTAACTCGACCCCTTCGCGCATCTGTTTAATCATGTCACGGTCAACTTCCCCCAGCACACGCACCGCGTATTCTCGCTCGATACCGGTCGAGGGGTGCATCAGTTTATTGGCCAGTTCACCGCTGGTGGTGAGTAATAACAGGCCACTGGTATTGACGTCCAGCCGTCCGACCGAGACCCAGCGTCCACCGCGCAACTTTGGCAGGTTGTCATAAATCGTGGCGCGCCTTTCAGGGTCATTACGCGTACATATTTCACCCACCGGCTTGTGATAGATGATCACTTTGAGTGGCAGTTCCTGTTTATATTTCAGGCGCAGCTGTTTGCCATCGAGCATCACCCGATCATCTTCGGTGATGTGAATGCCTAACGTCGCAACTTTACCATTGACGTTGATACGCCCTTCCTGCACCCACGTCTCGACCTGACGACGCGAACCGTGACCGGCCTGCGCCAATGCCTTCTGAATACGCTCACTCATTAAATTAGTTTAACCTGCCCTTGCGGCTAGCGGATCTTCATCATCCGTTTGTTCATCATTGATTAATGCGGCTGTTGTTTCTGTCTCGTGCTCAGTCACATCGATATCGGTGTTGGAATCATCGATATCAGCAGTATTGCTTTCTTCTATATCGCTTTCTTCTGTCGCGTTGTCATTAACACCGCTCGCTTCGTTCGATGGCTCAGCCAGCTCGCGCGTCACTGCTTCCTGCTCGGCGACTGCCGCTGGCTCGTCCATATCAGCGTCAACGGTGCTGGCCGGTGCGTTGTCATCTGACGCATCGCCCTCTAATACTTCGATAGTCTCGGCATTCGCGGCCGCCTCACCGCCGGTAATCACCTTTAATTCCATCTCGCTCTGAATCGAATCAAGGCTGCGAAGTTCCGCCAGTGGCGGTAGCTCACTGAGACTTTTGAGATTGAAGTAATCGAGGAAATGTCGCGTGGTGCCATAGAGCGCCGGCTTACCCGGGACATCACGATGCCCGACGACACGCACCCACTCACGCTCCAGTAGCGTCTTGATGATGGATGAACTCACCGCTACGCCACGCACATCTTCAATCTCGGCACGCGTCACCGGCTGACGATAGACAATCAACGAGAGGGTCTCGAGTAGCGCACGCGAATATCGTGACGGCCGCTCAACATCAAGGCGCGAGAGCCAGTGTGACAGATCCTGCCGAGCCTGATAGCGATAGCCGCTTGCGACCTCTTTCAGTTCAATCCCACGCGATTCACACTCAGCTTCCAGCTGCGTCAGCACTTCTCTAATCTCTTCGCGGCCAATCTGTTCGTCTTCAGTAAAGAGACGCAGCAGATACTCCATTGAGGCGGGTGAGTCCGCGGTCATAATCGCAGCCTCGATAATATTTTTAAGCTGTGTTTGATTCATTTGGCTCGTGAACATGTTGGGGTGCCTTTACGTAAATAGGGCCATAATTTTCAGTTTGTACCAGTTCCAGTAGTGATTCTTTCACCAGCTCAAGAATTGCCAGCAGTGATACCACGACACCCATGCGCCCTTCCTTCAGGGTAAACAGGGCAGAGAATTCAGTAAATTTTTCAGTGTTGACCATCCCCAGCACTTCCGTCATGCGCTCTCGCACAGAGAGCGGTTCCATTTTAATCTGATGATGGGTGTACATGTCTGCCCGTGCCATGATCTCCTGAAAAGCGAGCAGAATCTCCTGTAATTCGACCTGCGCCTCGATTCTCACCACATTGCTCTCAGGAGCCTTCACAGTTATGGGCAGGATATCGCGATCCACCCGCGGCATCACTTCAATCTCTTCTGCCGACTGTTTGAAGCGCTCGTACTCCTGCAGACGACGGATCAGTTCCGCACGCGGATCGTCTTCATCGTCCACTTCAACCGGGCGCGGCAACAACATCCGTGATTTGATCTCCGCCAGCATCGCCGCCATCACCAGATACTCCGCGGCCAGCTCAAGGTGTAGCTCCTTCATCAGCTCGACATAGACCATATACTGACGGGTGATCTCGGCAATCGGGATATTGAGAATATCGAGGTTCTGACGCTTGATCAGATAGAGCAGTAGATCCAGCGGTCCTTCGAACGCCTCCAGAAAGACTTCCAGTGCATCCGGGGGAATATAAAGGTCCTGCGGCGGCTCACTGATACTCTTGCCCTGCACGATGGCAAAAGGCATCTCCTGCTGCGATGGCGGCGCGACTACTGTCGTCGCTTCCTCCGCCTCTATGCCAGCATTTATTCTAGAAATCATAATAGATAGCATCTATGACTAATTGATTATTAATTACTTGCAAACCCCATAACCTCTCGTACTTCATCCAGTGTTTCACGTGCGACTTCACGCGCACGCTCACTGCCTTCAGCAATGATATTCCGCACCAGTTTAGGGTTCTGAGTATATTCCATTGCCCGCTCGTGGATCGGTGCCTGTTCTGCAATTACAGCATCGATGACCGGTTGTTTGCAATCGATACAACCAATCCCGGCGCTACGGCACCCTTCGACCACCCATTCACGCACTGCATCAGAGGAATAGATCTGATGAAAGCCCCACACTGGGCAGACCTCCGGATTACCCGGGTCAGTTCGCCGCACCCGCGCCGGGTCCGTCTGCATCGTACGTAGTGTCTTCTCTACCACTTCCGGGGCTTCACGCAGTCCAATGGTGTTGCCGTACGATTTGGACATCTTCTGCCCATCCAGCCCGGGCATCTTTGACGTTGGGGTCAGTAGCGCCTGTGGCTCTGGCAGAATAATTTTACCGCCGCCCTCTAAATAACCAAACAGGCGTTCGCGATCACCGAGCGTGATGTTCTGCTGTGTCTCCAGCAGTGCGCGCGCCTTCTCCAGCGATTCATGATCACCTTGCTCCTGATAATTCTTACGTAAATTATTGTAAAGCTTAGCGTTCTTTTTTCCAATCTTCTTAATTGCCAGTTCAGCCCTTTCAGCAAAGTCTGGCTCACGCCCGTAGAGATGGTTGAAGCGCCGTGCCACTTCGCGTGTTAGCTCTACATGCGCCACCTGGTCTTCACCCACTGGTACCTGCGATGCTTTGTAAATCAGAATATCGGCACTCTGTAGCAATGGATAGCCGAGAAAACCGTAAGTATCAAGCTCTTTCTCTTTCAGCTTCTCCTGCTGATCTTTATAGCTTGGTACGCGCTCCAACCAGCCCAGCGGGGTGATCATCGAGAGCAACAGGTGCAGTTCTGCATGTTCGGGCACACGCGATTGAATAAAGAGGTTTGCCGCGCCGGGATTGACCCCAGCGGCCAGCCAGTCGACCACCATCTCCCACACGCTGTCACTAATCAGTGCGGTATTTTCATACTCTGTAGTCAGTGCATGCCAGTCTGCGACAAAGAAAAAACACTCATATTCGTGCTGTAACTTCACCCAGTTTTTCAAAACACCGTGATAGTGCCCCAGATGTAATCTGCCCGTCGGGCGCATCCCCGAGAGCACACGGTTTTTTTGAGAAGCCGTAGTAATCAATCAGTTATCCTCTTAATTTAAATAAAAGCTTTTACTTTTAAAGACCAAACAGCATGAATAACTGGGTTTGCAGATAGTTGATCGGTGGCCACAGAACCTTGCCCAACACACCCGTCACCATCAACCCCAGCAGAATAACAAAACCCCAGCGCTCAAGCTGATTAAACTGCCATGAGAGTTTATCTGGCAGTAGCGAGGAAACAATCCGCCCACCATCAAGCGGCGGCAATGGCAACAGATTTAGCACCATCAAAATAAGATTGATGGTGATCCCGGCGCCTCCCATATACATCAATGGCAGTGCGATCAACTCAGCACTGCCCGCTGTCGCCAGCACCAGTCCCAACTTCAGAATCGCCGCCCACAACAGTGCCATCAGCAGATTACTCATCGGCCCGGCCAACGCGACCAGCGCCATGTCGCGCTTCGGGTTGCGTAGATTCTCCCAGGTCACCGGCACCGGTTTCGCCCAGCCAAAGATAAAGCCACCCATCAGCAACAACAGCCCGGGGACTAAAAGGGTACCAATGGGATCGATATGTTTAATCGGATTGAGCGTCAGTCGGCCCATCATCATCGCCGTCTTGTCGCCCAGGCGCAGCGCCATCCAGCCATGCGCCACTTCATGCACTGTGATTGCCAACAGCACCGGAAGTGCCCAGGCGGCAATGCGTTGAACCACGCTTAAATCATCCATGCGGCGATTATAACCTTATTACTACGATGATTTTAATCATTAATGGACGATCAGCCTTCCACGACCGAAGGATCCCCTTTACCACGACGCACCACCACGGGCGCTTCACCCGTCAGGTCGATCACCGTACTCGGTTCATAGCCGCCCCAGCCGCCGTCGATAATCAGATCGACCAACTTGCCAAGCTGCTCACTCATCTCTTCCGGATCGGCCAACGGCGTTTCATCACCCGGCATCGTCAACGTAACGCTCATCATCGGCTCACCCATCGCCTCCAGAAGCGCCTGTGTGATCGGATGCTCCGGCACCCGTAGCCCGATACTTTTGCGTTTCGGATGCTGCAAGCGGCGCGGCACCTCACGCGAGGCCTCAAGAATGAAGGTGTAGGGCCCCGGTGTCAGCGACTTCAGCAATCGAAACACCCGGTTATCCACCCGCGCATAAGTGGATAGCTCCGAAAGGTCGCGACAGATCAATGTGAAGTTATGCTGATCATCCAGCGCACGGATACGACGAATACGGTCCATCGCTGACTTGTTACCAATCTCACAGCCGAGGGCGTAACAGGAGTCTGTCGGATAAACGACCACCCCACCGCTACGAATAATGGCGACGGCCTGATTAATCAGGCGCAACTGGGGGGTCTCGTTATGAATTCTAAGATACTGCATAAAAACAATAGTCTAATGGTTCTTTGTTATATTTTAATTTAACTTTAAATCGATGAATAGCGTGTAAATCAACTACTGCCAATCTTGCCAAACCGGGGCACACCCCACCGGCAAGGGGTGAACTTTACCCAACTTTGCCCAACTATTATGCGGCGAATGAAAATCAGAACCGACGGACCCTAGCAGCCCAATCTCTTCCGCAAATCCCGCCATCAGATGCGCCTCTTCTGCACTGTGGCTACTACAGGTGACTTCGAGCGCCGCGCCGTCCAGCGCCTTAAAATCTAGCAAAAACTCACGGAACAGTGTGCGACTCATTTTGTAACGAGCCGGATGAGCCACCACGGCCTGGCCACCCGCACCATGAATCCAGCCGAGCGCCTCCTCTAATGAAGCCCACTCGCACGGCTCATAGCAGCGCTTGCCCTTCACCAGATATTTTTTAAAGGCCTGCTGAATATCGCGGACCTCGCCCTGCTCCACCAGATACATCGCAAAATGGAGACGACCCACCACCCCACTGGCCAGGCCACAGGCACCGGCGTAGACATCGGGCATGCCGATCTTCTCAAAACGGGCACCAATCGCCTCTGCGCGCTGTTGCCGCTTCACCCGCAACTCTGCCAGTCCCTGTTGGAGCGGCGGAAAATTGCGGTCGATGCCGAGCCCAACAATATGGATCAAACGCTTACGCCAGCTCACCGAGATCTCAATGCCGGGGATAAAATCTATCCCCACTTCCGCGGCCGCAGCGGCCGCCTCGAGATGCCCATCGGTGCTGTCGTGATCGGTCAGCGCGAGCACGTCGACACCATTCTCCGCTGCCAGGTGCAGCAGTGCTGTTGGGCTCAATACGCCATCAGAGGCGGTTGAGTGACTATGAAGATCGTAACAAATTGAGGACAAGGCCTTGATTCCTGTTTTCGCGTGCTATACTCAGTTTCCAGCGGCATATTATGCCACGTCTGCTGACAACACGCCGACTATCATTTAATTTAGCTTATTCAGAACCGAACAAAAACAGACGACACTTATGAAATTTCTTGCCGATTTTTTCCCGGTTTTACTCTTTTTCGTCGCCTATAAGGCCTACGATATTTACGTCGCCACCGCCGTCGCCATCGCCGCCTCGTTTGCACAGGTGACGATTCACTGGGTCCGGCACCGCCGCTTCGAAAACATGCATCTGGTCACGCTCGCCATTATGGTTGTCTTTGGCGGCGCGACGCTCTTCTTACAGGATGAAATGTTCATCAAATGGAAGCCCACCGTGATCAACTGGGTGTTTGGTGCCGTATTTCTCGGCAGTCACTTCATCGGTAAAAAAACCATCATTCAACGCATGATGGGGCAGGCGATGACATTGCCACAACCAATCTGGCTCAGGCTTAACGTCAGCTGGATACTGTTTTTTGTCATCATCGGCTTTGTGAACCTTTATGTCGTTTATAATTTTGATACTGACACTTGGGTCAACTTCAAGCTATTTGGACTAATGGGACTGACCATCGCCTTTGTGATGCTGCAAATCCCCTTTCTCACCAAATACATCAAATCCGATGAAGATGACAACAATGGAGAGAAGCCGTAATGCTCTACGCGATTATCGCTGCAGACGTCGCTGATTCATTAGAAAAAAGGCTTGCGAGTCGCCCCGCGCATGTCGAACGATTGAATGCATTAAAGAATGCTGGCCGCCTGGTACTCGCCGGGCCACACCCAGCCATCGATAGTGAAGACCCCGGCAGTGCAGGCTTCAGTGGCAGCCTGATTGTAGCGGAGTTCCCCTCACTCGCAGATGCGCAGGCATGGACCGATCAAGACCCCTATATCAGCGCAGGTGTCTATGACAATGTGGCCATCAAGCCATTCAAAAAAGTTTTACCGTAACCTCAGCACTTGAATCACCATCACAATCAGTTGTAGCATCGTATGTTAAGGTTCATTCCAGTTGCCAATATTCACGTTGAAAGGAATAAGTTTATGAAACCTCTGAAACACCTATCGTTCATGTTACTTGCCGCGGCACTCCTTTCATTTTCAGCCGCGTATGCGGATGACGATGTTGTCGTCATCATTGATGGCAAGGCGGTCAATAGCGCAACCTTCGAACAATATGTGGTAATGCGCACGCAGCAGGCGCAGCATAATGGTAAAATCAACAACGAACAGCGCAAACTCCTGTTACAGGAGTACATCAATAGCGAACTCCTCTATAACGCCGCGATAAAGGCTGGCATCGACAAATCACCCGCAGTGAAAGCTGAGATTGAGATGCAAACCAGATCCGCCATTATCAACCATGGCCTTAAAAATCATCTCGATGAAAAACTCACTGAAGCCGCACTCAAAGCGGCATACGATGAAGCATACGGCGAAGGCAGTCATGAATACCACATCCGACATATTCTGGTGAAAAGTGAGCCGGAAACGAACAATATCCTGGCGGCACTGAAACGCGGTGAGGATTTCAAAAAGCTCGCCGGCACTCTCTCTATCGACCCAAGCAGCAGTGACGGCGGCGACCTCGGGTGGCTCGATACCGACGTGATGCCCCCACCATTTGCGGCTATTATTTCAAAATTGAAGCCCGGTGAATATAGTCAAATGCCGGTACAGACCCGGTTTGGCTGGCACGTGATTCAACTGGATGAAAAACGCGCCACCAACCCACCGCCGTTTGAAACGGTTGCTGAACAGCTCGCCATCGCACTGCAAAATAAGGTGATAAAAGATTATCTTGAAAACCTCCGTAACAACGCAGCGATTGAAATTAAGTAACAAAGGTGCATTGCTAGCAACGTGATTATATCGATGCATGCTGCCTGCGTGCATAGCTGAGCGCGCCACCGAGTCCCGGTGTGTGCGTTATTATCAGGTTCACCGGAAGCGCCTGTAAGTTTGCTTGCATGATCCCTTTACTGGCAAACCGTTCACTAAAAGTGGATGCGGGGGCCGTCAGCAGGCGCTGTAACTTTAGCGCAATACCGCCGCTCAGATAGACGCCCTCCAGCGGATAATGATGCAAAGCTATATCCCCTACCACGGCGGCGAATATCTCCATAAAACAGTCCAGCGTGGTGATACACAATAGGTCGCCTTCCACCTCAGCAAACCGACTGATGACCTGAGCAGGGTCCATTTTCTGCATGGCCGCCCTGACCTCACTCGACTCTTCCATGCCAAGCACATCCCTAAAAAATTGATACAGCGTTTCAATACCACGGCCTGACAACAGCATTTCGACACTCACGTGGGTATGTTCTCGCTGAAGCCACGTGAGTAATTGCTGTTGGATAGGCGTTACCGGGGCAAATGATGTATGCCCGGCTTCGCTACTAAAAACCTGGTAGTAGTCATCCTGACAGACCAGATGAGCCGCCCCCAGGCCAGTGCCCACGCCAATGACAACCGCACTAAATTCAGCAAACTGCGTGACTTGTCGCGCTGGGTACCCCCCCCCCTGCTGCACTAGCAAAAGATCAGCATACTCTAAATCAGGGATTGCATGAGCCACCGCAACAAGATCATTAATTAAACTCACGCACTCAGTCTGCAACAGCGTGACCAATTCAGCTTCACAGACTTGCCAGGGCAAATTAGTCAAAGCCGCTTGACCTGCGATGACCGGGCCAGCCACGGCCAGGCAAACCGCATCAAATGATCGCTCCAGCTTATATTCCAGCAAAAATGCTTCTATAATTTTAATCAGCCCCGGATATTTACCACTCGCATAGTGTTTTTCATACCGAACTGAAGGCCAGGTATCGTCCTGCACATAAACGAGCCGTGTATGGGTACCCCCAATATCCCCTGCTAAAATTCGCATTGGAATCCCGTCTTACGACTGTTTTATCGAGCGGCGCTGTTTGTAATAATTGACCAGCCCATTCGTTGAGGAATCATGAGTCGTCACCGCTTCATCATCATTCAACTCATCAGAGATCGTTGTCGCCAACTGCTTGCCAAGCTCAACCCCCCACTGATCAAACGAATTGATATTCCAGATAACCCCCTGTACAAAGACTTTATGTTCGTACATCGCGATCAGAGAACCCAGCGTTCGCGGAGTCAACGTGTCAAACAAAAAGGTGCTGGTGGGGCGATTACCGGGGAATACTTTATAAGGCAATAACGCCTCAATTTCCGCTTTACTCATGCCACTTTTCTGTAGTTCTGCTAACGCTTCTTCTTCCGTTTTACCGCGCATCAATGCCTCTGTTTGGGCAAATACATTCGACATCAATGCTCGATGGTGCCTCGCGATACAACGATAACTAAACAGTGGCGCAAGGATATCGGCTGGGACAAGTTTTGTCCCCTGGTGCAATAGTTGAAAAAAGGCGTGCTGGCCTGAGATACCAATTTCACCAAACAGCACGGGGCCTGTTTGATAATTCACTATGTCACCATTGCGATCGATATATTTGCCATTACTCTCCATATCCACCTGCTGCATATAGGCAGCAAAACGGTGCAGGTATTGATCATAAGGGAGAACAGCAGTTGCCTGCACCTTGAAAAAATTGTTATACCAGACTCCCAGTAGCGCCATCATCACCGGGATATTTTGCGCCAAAGGCGCTGTCTTAAAATGCATATCAAGTTCATAGGCACCCTCTAACAACTCGTCGAACTGTTCGGCACCAATCGCGATCATGGTCGATAAACCGATCGCAGACCACAATGAATATCGCCCCCCAACCCAATCCCACATTTTAAAAATATTCTCATCGGCGATACCAAATGCCTTGGCCAGCTTTGTATTGGAAGTTACCGCTGAAAAGTGACGACCGATTTTTTCATCACTACCGATGTGGCTGAGGTACCACTGCCGTGCCGTTTCGGCATTCAGCATGGTGTCCTGTGTGGTAAAACTTTTTGAAGCAACAATAAAAAAAGTGGTTTTTGGATCGAGATATTCGAGTGTTTCATTGATGTGATTTTCATCAATATTAGAGACAAAGTGCACCTTCAGGTCATGCAAAGAATAAGGTTTCAACGCCTCATTCACCATCAGCGGCCCCAGGTTAGAGCCACCAATGCCAATATTCACGACATCGGTAATCGCCTGGCCCGTTGCCCCGCGCCACACTCGACTGCGTATCTTTTCAGCAAGACATTTTACCCGTGCTCTTTCAGTTTTTATTTCCACTGAAATATCGACCCCGTCCAGCATAATAGGCGCATCACCTTGATCCCTGAGCGCAGTATGTAAAACGGCACGGTGCTCGGTGTGATTAATCGCGTCACCTGCAAACAGTCGTTCAATCCACTCCGGTAGTGCCGCCTGCTCAGCAAGTTTCAGTAACAGGCTAACGGTTTCGTCGGTGATGCGATTTTTGGCGTAGTCATAAACAATGTCATTAAAGTACAGAGAAAACTTGGCAAAGCGCTCATTATCTTCTTCAAACAGCTCTCGCATATGCACCTGTTTGATTTCATCATAATGTTGCTTTAGTGCCAGCCACGCCTGAGACTGCTTTAATCGAGGCATTTTCAAATCGTCCTTTTTAGTCTATCAACAAAAGTCATCCTACAATTACCGCATCAATGCAGCGACGCGCCATGGGATAATATCCACACTACACACCATGAATCCCTATATAGTACTAGGCAAAACGCGTCATGCACATATCAAACGCTTGGTTTTTTAAAATTTTTATCAATACGAGACCTCAGCATAATTAAGCAAAGATGAAGATGGTTTTATTCACCGTCAAAGCGTGATAACGAGCAATGTTCAGGACTCTCAGGAGCGAAACACCTTGCTGCTCGGTCGATTGTTTCGCTACTTCGCTAAAAATTACTTGGCGTCCATACCAAAAATTTACTTACTGATGCGACAACTGATTCCTTTTGCCCTGACTGCTCTGCATCCGCAGATTTTTCGCACAACCTTGTTCACTTTGTGCCCACGTTGCACTTAACACTGCAACCTTAATGGCGCTACGGTCACTAAAACTGCTTCTGTATTGCTGCGTAAATCAGCCAGCGTTCACAACTACAAAAGGGCAGACAGCGTGACCTACCGGTGACTAGCCGCCTTCGCTTTGCTTATGTGGACTCCTCTCTGTCAACAACAAAATAGTTAAAATATAGAATTAATGCCTGCTTATGTATGAGCTCTAATTTGAGTCGCGAACCCTGGCTCAATGATATTTACGCGAACGGTATGGTCAAATCTCTCCAGCGAGTTTATTCACTCGAAGCGAAGCACTGACGCTTACCGTTGATTTGTCATCTACGTTTAAAAGCATTTTTGGTGATTGTTACGCTTATCCCACTAAGGGCTCAGCTTTATAATCGGTTTCTTGTGTCAACAGCGCAAATGCCACGGCTACACATTGTTTACTCTTGATCTGGGAAGCAAGTTTAGCTGATAGGATACGTGCATTATGTCCCTTCTCCTTTGCCACTTGCTTCCAGTAGTTCGACATCGCACAGGATTCAAACACGATAATCGCTGATTTTTCCGTGGCTAGCCAAGATGTGAATTGTGCAGATGACATTTCATCATTGCTGATTATCTGATTGGTTTAAACCACGCATCCCTGGATAACCTTTTTGGCTAAATCGACATCTATACTCGCCCTTTGCATTCAGTTTTTGCTTCAGGGTGGGGGGGAGTCCAATTATCTTTCCATGGCCGCCAGCGAAGGAAAACTACTCAGCCCCCTTAGTGGCCATGCCCAGTGTCGCCTTCATCTCCGTGCCCCACCGGCAAACGACTATTCAAGGCATTATAATCATCGCTGCTCATCTGCGGTAACTGTTTCACAAAGGCGACAATATCCCATAGCTCCTCATCGCTATGAGTTGGCCCCCAGGCAGGCATACCAGTCATACGAATACCATTCTTAATTACCCAGAACAACTCGGAAGCAGACATCAATTCATCACTATCAGATAAGTCTGGCGGCTCTGGATTTAAGCCTTTAGCAATTACAGTAGGCTTACCTTCAGGCGTACCATGACAGATAACGCACATCTCACGATAACTGCGAAATCCCTTTTCTATACGATCGACAGCATTTAATGACGGGGCCTCAATATCCTTAGCACGGCGCATAATTGAACTCTCACGGGTGTTCACCAAGACCCAGCGCATCGCAGCAGGGTCTTGCCATCCAGTTGCCACATTAAACAACCCGCCATACATCACACTAAACAACGCCACCACAGCAAACCCACCCAGGCTACCTAGTAATATTATTGTCTTTTTCATGACTATCGCTTCCATAGTTAAATTCTACAAAATCATAATGACCTGTCTCACGCAGCGCGCCTATTCAAATTAAGCGAACGCCTTCCCACCTAAACCACAATGCATTAAAAAATAAATAAGGCAACTAAATATTAGCACAAAAAACCAACAGTACCAGATAAGCTTTTACCTGACGCATAAAATCAACATTATGCGGGGCCGTATGTGCGTCCTACAAAGCAGTGGATACCAATATAGCTCAGATTAAATGGGGCTACATGAGTTCATCTGGATTGATATTCGCTTTTCTGAGTAGTGACGGAATAAATGGGGGCCGTCCACGAACGACCACAACAATTCAACAAAAGCTGACTGCGATCATGGCTCAATGAAGAATATTTTATTCAATAGAAGAGTGACGATTTAACACCACATATACTTACCTATTGTCATTACCATCAATCACAATCTGATTTCGTCCATCCTGTTTAGCACGATAAAGCGCTGCATCAGCAGCGGCAATAAGCGATTGCATATCTTGATGTGACGGACAGTATCCAATACCTGCACTAAAAGTCACATTAAACTCACCGTTCGCATGAATATGCCTGATTTCTGAAAATCGCAAACGTAAATCATCAAGTAATGTGTAAGCAAGTTCTAATGAAGTATCAGGTAAAATAAGTGCAAACTCCTCCCCTCCATAACGTGCTGCAACATCGCCTTTACGTAATCGCTGACTTAACAATCGGGCCAGGCTCTTAATCACACGATCGCCCATAAGATGACCATATTCATCATTAACAGCCTTAAACAGATCAATATCCAGCATAACAAAGCTCAGCGAACTCGAACGCCGCTGTACCTGGGCCATTTCACGCTCTAGTGCAAGCTTTAGATTGATATGGTTAAGCAAACCCGTCAGCCCATCCTGATTCATCAGCACACTCAGGTCACGAAAACGTTTAGCGCGGATCCGTACCGCCTCAATTAAATACTTATCACCAATCGGTTTTTGCAAAAAGTCATCGCCACCACCAATATGCAACGCTTCTAACTGTTGTGTTAGCGATGTCTCTGTAGAAAGATAGACAATGGGCATATTCATGTAAACCTGTTGTTGACGAATCACCTGCGCGGCTTCCATCCCATTGCAACCGGGCATATATAGATCCATCAATATAAGGTCAGGACTAAACGCAGACAACACGCCCAATAGTTGGGCAGGATCATTGACGATCCCCACGAGCATACCGACACTCTCTAGCACCGCTGCATAGTGTTGTGCCAATAAAGCCATATCATCAACAATTAATACTCTATAAGGCGATACCTGCTTGTTGCCTATCACATCATCTAACTGCTCCACCAACACACTAAAATTAAGCGGCTTAGTAAGATAAGCCTGACCTCCTGTACGTACAGCAGCTAACCGGTGCTCCCACGTATCTGATTCAGAAATAAATATCACAGGTACATTAGGTGCGCCCCCATCACGCAGCTCGAGCACAATATCAAAGCCCGCACGTTCGCTCTCTGCGAGGCGAACATCTACCAGCAATGCAGCCGGTACCTGTCGTTTGACGGCATTCATTAATTCCACAGTAGTATGAAACACCTCTATACCGTAACCAAAATGGCGTACCTGAATCGCAACCTCTTGTGACTGTATCACGTCATCTTCGAGTAAATACACCACCGATGCCGTTCTTTCATTACTGGTGTTTTCAGACACCGATTCACCACTATTATCCTGTGCCAGCTGATCTGGTTCCTGTGAGACAAACTGTAAAAGATCATCAAAGATCTTTGCGACTTCTGGAGATGTTACAGAACAATTTAAAGCTTGTTTATTTTCAAGCATCAGCCGCTCTAACGTACGTGCTTGCACTCCAAGCCGATGGAATCCAAACGTTCCGGCTGCGCCTGACAGGCTATGTACGGCTCGAAACAGCTCACTGCAATCTCCACCCTCTTGGCACGCTCGCCTGTAATATTGAATATCAGCAATCCGTTGCGGTAGTGATGTCCTAAAACGTTCCTGCAAGGCCCTTAGTGATAATGCCTTATTCGTAACTATTTTCTGCGATACATTCGTCACAATGACGCGAATTTCCTCAGCCAACGTCATTGGATCAAAAGGCTTACTGATCATGCCTACGGCACCAATCTCTTTATATAATTCAACTTCTGCTGAGTTTGTTTTTGCAGTCATAAAAATGACCGGGGTCATGGCAAGGTGGGGTAACTCACGGAGTTTTCGTAGCGTCGTAGGCCCATCCATGCCCGGCATCATGACATCCAACAACAATACATCCGGGTTTTGATGTGCGGCATTGCTTAACGCCTTCAGACCAGATTCATAAGAAGTTAGTTCAAAGCCGTCACCCTCGAGCGCCATTGCCGTCACGTGACGAATATCATCATCATCTTCGACATACAGAACCCGTAAAACATCACCCATCACTCATTACCCCTCCAATACATCCTTAATGGTCGTCAGTAGACGTTCATTACTGGTCATTGATTTAGTCAGCGCAACCGCCACTTGATTGGTAATTTCATAATCTGGTAACTGGCCTGAAAATATTATGACTGGACAGTGATCTTTCAGTCCATCAAGTAAATCCAGTCCTGAACCATCCGCTAATCCAAGATCCAGAATCGCAAGGTCAAAGCGCTCGGTTGCGAGCAATTCTCGTGCACCCTGTAATGTGCCGACATGACTAAGCCTGGCAACATCTTCCACTAATACCTGTACAATCTGAATAATATCTGGGTCATCCTCAATATGTAAGATATGTGATCGCTGACTATTTCGCAGTGCCTTACGAAGCGCTTTACCTAACCGCTTACGGTCTAAAGGCTTCTGTAGCCAGTCAATTACCATCATAGAATCACCGGTAAAATTCATACGCCCTTCCTCGGCACGACCAGAAACAACTATCACTGGCAGTTCTGCTGTGGTTGGCACATTACGAATTTCGTGGAGTAATTTTAGACCGCAAATATCAGGTAATATAAGGTCAAGCAACATCAAGCGATAGGTATGTTTAGCGAGCAACGAGCGGGCACCCTCTGCTGTCGTTACTATATCGCTCAACAATCCTTCTGTATCCAGCATCTCGGCTAAGATAGTGGCAACATCAGGATTGTCTTCGCAGATCAGTACCCGGCTATCAGCTTCATTCCCACTATGCTCTTTAATCACCGGCTGCATATCAGGAAGACTATGAGGCAGGTCAAAATAGAATAATGCGCCCCTTCCTGGTTCGGATTCATAACCAACATACCCATCATGGCGCTCAATAATCGCCTGAGTAATACTCAAGCCCAGTCCAGTACCACCCTTTTCACGTATATCAGAACCATCTGCCTGTGCAAAACGATCAAAGATACGATTCGCAAACTCAACTGGAACACCAGCGCCCCGATCACGAACCATCACACGAAAACCATGGGCCAACGTTTCCACAGAAATTTCCACCACTTCGTCCTTCGGAGAAAATTTCACCGCATTCGAAATCAGGTTTGCAAACACCTGTAATAACCGATGTTCATCACCATCTATAAGCGCTTCGGCCAGTACAGTTTTCATCCGTAATTGCACATTATGTTTTCGTGCATAACCCTCGTTATCTTCAACAGCACGCTTAGCTAGGAGTAACAGGTCTACCTTAGTTAACTTGAATTCAAGACGCCCTGACTCGAGCTTTTCTAAATCAAGAAGATCGTTAATCAATAGTGTCAAACGATTGCTATTGCGCTCTGCCATCTCCAGCATCGTGCGTAGATTACCCGGTAATTTGTCAGAAAACTTGCCTAAGGCTAAGCTTAATGCGCCACAAATAGAGGTCAGTGGAGTACGCAATTCATGGCTTACCGTAGAAATAAACTCATCCTTCATGCGATCTAATCGTATACGCTCAGAAATATCGCGCACAATACCGGTAAATATACGCTCACCATTCACTTCCATTTCATTCACAGCCAATTCCATTGGAAAAATTGAGCCATCCTTACGTTTCCCAGTCACTTCACGTCCAACTCCAATGACTTTTTTATCGTCAGTGGAACAACAGTCTAAAAGATAGTCGCCATGTTCACTATGTGACGACTCATGCATTAACATCGTCGCATTTTTTCCGATCACTTCATTTTCAGTAAAACCAAACACCTTTTCTGCGGCAGGGTTAAAAGAATGTAATGCGCCGTCTGAATCGATAGTGATAATGCCATCAACCGCCGTTTCTACGATGGCGCGAATACGAGCTTCGCTATTGATCAACTCTGCTTTTGCTAATAGTAAGTTGCCACGTTCCAGTTCAGCTTCTACTCCATCTGCCAGATCGCGTAAAACAGATAATTCATCCTGTGTGAATGTGCGTGGTTGGTCATCAATAATGCAGAGCGTTCCGACACGCTGACCATTCGGCGCATGTAATGGCGCACCAGCATAAAAACGAATTTTAGGGCCATCAGTAACAAGCGGGTTATCTGAAAAACGCACATCATTCAATGTATCAGATACGTAAAAAATATTATCTTCCAAAATTGTATGACCACAAAAGGATATTTCACGAGGCGTTTCGCGGGCATCTAATCCCTGACGCGACTTAAACCACTGCCGTTCTGTATCCACCAGACTGACCAACGAAATAGCCACATTATAATGACGTTTTGCAATACGTGTAATGCGATCAAATCGTGCCTCTGGCGGGGTATCTAGGATCGCAAGATCGCATAGTGCATCGTTTCGCTGAGATTCATTTTTGGGTATATCTGGTTTTTTCATAATTGCGCTTATTGTTAAGCTATTCTTTCCCACTTAAGACGTTATTCGATTGTGCCGCAGTACTCATTAAATGAATTGAGCCCTACATGGTTCAAGCACACTCAGTTCATAGACAGCCAACAGACCTCTGACATCGATACTCAAGTGACTAACGAGCAAGTATGCCATTGCTACACTTTTTCCGATACACGGCAAAAAGTATTGCAAGTTTCCTGCCCCTCCCCATGCTGTCCGCACTACCTCACGCCCTATCACTTCGTACCCCATGGTCGCCAGCGAACACCTCAAAACAACCAAATTAAACACCTTAACTATTATACCTCTGAGCACTAAAGGGACTTCTAATAAGTATTAGACATAAATGGCTGATAACACGCCAGCACCTTGCACTCAATTAAATAAACAGCATCAAAGCGAGACCAGTCTGACATTGAGCTATAAAATATCACTGTTATTTTCTATATTAAGCCATCACCAATACACCTTATTAAAAGGAGGCTGCCAGAGGTTATCGGCCTATTACAAGCTAAGCTTGACTTGAAATCGATTGCGTCGCTACTTCACTACAAATCATTGAATATTCATACCATAAAGGCACTCATTGGCGCGACAACGGATTTCTTTTCTCAGCCGCCCTAAGGCTTGTGACACTCAACACTGCTCACAATAGCGCAACGGCCACCCAAGATACTTCTGCATTCACTAAGCAGCGGCCTACTATTCTCGGACGCTAAGTTAAGACTGTAAAATGCCATCACGATGGTGAACCATGAGAACAGAAAAGGGAGTAAGACAAAAATATACCTTTGATTTCAAACGTGATGTAGTAGTACTGGCGACTGAGCAAGCTTACAAGCCATCAGAGGCCAGTCGTAGTTTGGAAATAAAACCCGATTTGATACATCGCTGGCCGCAGAAATTTTCAGGGGGTGCCGCGGGATAACAGCGGAATGGTAATGAATGGGAAGAACTAAAATAAAACTGAAAATATGACGTACAACATGATTTAAAATTAATTTTAGCTAACACGGTATTATAAATTTTCATAACGACCCATATCCATAATACCTGCTTCGATAGAGTTATGCTCATAAAGGTAGGCGGTCAAATCATGAAATAGATCCCAGAATTCAGGATGTGTACGCCGCACTCCCCAGCGGCGTACTACCTTCGCCTCAAACTCACGGCTGTTATTTAGCGCCAAAAGCGTTTCGGTGAACAGGTTGATTTCATCCACATGGACATTAAATATAAAATTGGGATAACTGGCCAGTACTCCCGGAAAAATAGTTAACGTATCGAACTCTGGTTTTCGTCGCAGACTTTCGCCCAGCATAAAGGCGACATTGGTATGACGTCGATTACGAAATACTGAATAAATCTCTTTCCGACCATCGTCATCAAATACCCGGATAAACGTCACTTCCGGGAATGATTTAACCGCGGGGAGTTCTTTCGCTGCTCTGGAAGCAATGCGACGAAGTGAATGTGTGACGGAGAGGTCATTATTCGAGTCAGCATTAATTGTTTGAATACTACCCTCCTCTGGACGATTAATTATATCTAGCCGATCATTTAGATGAGAAAAATAATAGAGTAATTGTTGTAAGAACTCTTTTTTTGGATCGTCAGTGCTGTAATCGATCAGCGGTTCCTTTTTCTTATAAATCTCCTGATATGACGTGATCAGTTTTATCTGGGCAGCGCCTTCATACCATTGATCAATCAGTGGCTGTCTTGTGTTTGAAGGTAGCAAACGAAGAAAATTCCGTTCTGCATCATTACGAATCAGATCAAAGAAGAGGCGTGTCTGTGCGTGCTGTGGGGTACTACCAAACACATCAAAATTGGCCACCAGATTGTAGTACGCCCTTTCTAACAGCGGAAAATCCATCCACCATACCGTGTTAGGATAATCACCGATTAACCCTTTACGCACCGAGACATTATCATGATGCCTAAACACGGATAATAATGCATTTGAGTTTAAATCATCACCATCCCAGATCTCATTCAAACTGGCACCCGCCTGCCCGTCTGCCTCATAAGCGGCCTGTCGCATATTACTGTAAGCGTTGTACTGCTTCTTTATTGAAAACCAGGCGCTTGCTGCTTCGATAATCCCCTCTTCAAGACCTGCAATATCCATATGGGGAGTCGTACGCTTTCGAAACTCTGCCGAAGTCACATAAAGGTCACTCTCAGGGGACTGGAACATCACCCAGAACTGATCGCGTACGACATCCGTCGCTATCTGCCCGTGACAGACAGGCCCACGGATATAAGTCTGTAAAAAATACTCGGCATTATCGAGCATAAAGCGGTAGCGTGCATTGGCTGGAATCGAGGCAAAGGTCTGGAATGGATTGCTACGCTCGGCATCCGTATACCCGGGTAACTTATCCGTTTGCCAGTCATCAGAATAAAATAGCGTATTAATACGTTTTTTTAGCGTTTGATTAAGTGCAAAAACCACGTGTGTTTTGAAAACGATGGTCTCCTCTACTGGCTTCAATCGATAGTAGAAATCACCGCCAGGATCAGCATTGGGACGGCGTGACACAATTTGTTTGATCGGTTTTCCCGGGCCGCTTTTTGAGCGGACAATCTGAAAAAACTTCGGCTCATCAAGCTCACTAAAATAGAGATGCCCCATAAATAGGTGCTCATACAGCCAGCGAGAAACCAGCTGCTCACGCAGCCCTTTACGATTAAAAAATCGCTCCCAGTCACCCACTAAATCTTGTTCGGCGTCCGTGAGCTTAATCGTTGCCGGCACATATTGTGCGCCCTGCGCTAACCAGTCGAGCAATGTTTGACGCTCTACATCTGTCATACCGGTCACCCCCAGGGGCATACCACTGTGCGGAAAGATTTTTTTGAAGCGTATCATTTCCTCTGGTTTTGGGCACATATTTTTGCGCTTCAAACCAATATCGATCTCTTTCGGCAAGCGTTTATTCGGAGTTATTTTATTTTTTTCATGCATCAATAATAGCTGTTTTAACACGCTCTCTTTTGCATTCGTCGTAGGATCTGTTTTCTCAGAGAGGACTGAGAAGAAACCTTTCTTTTGCCACGCTTCAGTCGATTGTGCATCAATATGCAGGCGGGTTGGGGGGACAGGAGAAGCGCGCAGATCATTGTATACAGGCTGCTTATTAGCCCCCCTGAAAAGCCCATCACCATGCGTAAGTACGAGCTGACACGGCGCATCAAAACAGGCGTGACAAACCACGCAGTGCTTATCAAAAATAGGCTTAATCTGTTGCTGATAGGAAACAGTCTCGGCATGACTACCGCTGAAATAAAACAGAAAAGATGAAACTACCAGTGCTCGTTTTTTCCACTGCGCAGAGTGGATATCTTTTATCGAAAATTTCATAAATATATCGAGCCACATCGTCCCTGGCGCTGTGAAATGTTGTGTCGGTTAACTTAAATGGCTATCAAGCCCGCGACATAAACTTGCCTGTTGCGGTATTGATTTTAATCACTTCACCGGTCGTAAGGTACTCCGGCACCTGAATTTCAATACCGGTCGAGAGTAGCGCCGGTTTGGTACGGCTAGTGGCGCTGGCCCCTTTAATACCCGGTGCAGTATCCGTAATTTCCAGTGCTACCGTCTGCGGCAACTCAATCCCCAACAGTTCGTCATCGATCAACAGCGCGATCATCCCTTCCAGATGTTCGGTGATGTAACCTGCGACATCCGCCAGTGCCTCACTATTGATGGTGAACTGTTGATAGTCTTCGTTATCCATAAAGACATATTCATCGCCGTCCATGTAGGAAAACTGCACATTACGCTTAATTAACTCAATCTCTTTGAGAAAGTCATCCCCCTTAAACCCCTGCTCCAGTTTCTGTTTGGTACGGGCATGATTAAAACGCACTTTATACAGCGTGGATGCGCCTCGCGCGGAGGGGTTTTGCACATCGATCTGTGTCACCAAATAAGGCTGATCATTGATGTCCACCACAGACCCTTTTTTTAAATCACTGGCTTTTGGCATAGTACGCTCAAGTTATCAATTATAAGGGGTAAAACTGCCCTGAATTCTACCAGATAATGTGCTGATTGCGCAGACGCTGACTATTCGATGGCAGGTGCTTCTTGCTCACGCTTCAACCGGCGTGCTTCTTTTTGCGACTCACCCCTGTCGAGGTAATAAAGGTAAAACCCAGAAAAACCGGGAAAGAGCAGAACGAATATCACCCCGCTAATCTTTTGCATCGTCGATGACCACGGCCACACATAGGCCAGCCGCTGCATTGCATAGGCCCACATCGCCACCCCGCACAGGGCTATCGCGCTCAACAAGGGCGTTTTGACCACGGCACTAACACCCTCGGCGATGATGCCCTCTTTAAGTAAAACAGGTATCAATACAAAAGTGATGATCAACGCCGGAATCAACAGCATCAACGCCCAGTAACACGCTGCGTATAATCGATTATCTATTTTCATAATGCTGTCATAATGCATGTCAATGTCACATGGGAGATTTTGTTTTAGGGGGCGAGTCAAGGTTTTATTGTAGGGGATCAAGCAGAACGGTACCAGCGTTATCCGCCCATTAAAACAACATTTCACGGAGGGTCGGTCAGCCAGCGATTACCCTGTTATAATCTGTTTTTTAATTTTTGATTAGTCCCTGTGTTATGACTTTTAACGCTTCAATCCGCAACCTTCGCAGACGTTACCGCGAACCCGTATTTAGATACCTGTTTAAGCTCTTCTTTTATGTGCCTCGTTCAATGACCTATCGTTTAGGCAACGTTATTGGCTGGCTTTTGTGGTTAAGCAATGGCACAACTCGCAACGTCACTGAGATTAACCTCGGTCTCTGTTTGCCTGAAAAGGATGAAGATGAGCGGCAGCGGATCGCAAAAGAGAGTTTGCGCAATCTGGGCAGAGCAATTACAGAAACCCCTTTTCTCTGGGCCGCATCACAACAAAGAATACTCGAAAGCATTGTCAGGGTTGAAGGCGAAGCGCATATCGAAAAGGCAATGACTGAGCAGCGTGGCATCATCTGTTTAACCCCCCACCTGGGCGCATGGGAGATTATAGGGCTCTATCTTTCGATAAAATATCCGATGATCTGTCTCTACAGTCCACCCGACATGACCACACTCGAAAACATCATGCTCAATGGACGTACACGCTTTGGGCTAAAACTCGCGGCGACAGATATTCGTGGCGTCAGGGTATTGCTGGCAGCCCTGAAAAAAGGAGAAATTCTGGGTATTTTACCAGACCAAGATCCCGGCGAGGTTGGCGGTGCCTTTGCGCCCCTTTTTGGCGTACAAGCCAACACCATCACATTAGTTACGCGCTTAGTGCAAAAAACAAACGCTGCCCCACTTGTTTGCTTTGCAGAGCGACTCCCCGCAGGCAAAGGTTATGTGATTCATTTTCAACCTGAACTCAAACAGGCTGGGACTGAAAGCCTGGACGTTTCGCTAACGGAAATTAACAGTGGCATTGCCTCAATTATTCGTGAATACCCTGAGCAATACCAGTGGGGCTATAAGCGTTTCAAAACGCGCCCAACAGGTGAAGCACAAGTTTATTAAATCGGTAAGCAAATAATTCATAATGGAGTATGGTAACGCTCGTCACCATGACAAGTTAGACTCGAATGTGTCACTATTTCGCTAAAAATGCACTCACTTATGCAATAACTGATTCCTTTTCCCTCAACTCTCCTGCATCCGCAGATTTTTTTCACAATCTTGTTCACTTTGTTCTCTCGCTGCACTCAACACGGCAACCTCAATGGCACCACGGTCACTAAATTTGCCCCTGCATTGTGCGTCGCTCGCTAGCACTCACAACTACGAAAGGGTAGACAGCCTCTGGCCTATCGGCGACTAGTGGGCCTTGCTTGGCTCTCCGTGGCCGCCAGCGGTCAACAGGCTATTTCAGTGGACGCATGTGTGGGAACAGCAACACATCACGGATTGAGGGCGTATCAGTAAACAGCATTACAAGGCGATCGATACCGATTCCCTCTCCCGCTGTCGGCGGCATGCCGTGTTCCAGCGCACAGATGTAATCTTCATCATAGTGCATCGCCTCATCATCCCCCGCCGCTTTCTCGGCCAGTTGTTGACGAAAACGTTCCGCCTGATCTTCGGCATCGTTCAACTCGGTAAAGCCATTGGCGATCTCGCGTCCACCGATAAAGAGTTCAAAGCGATCTGTGATCGATGGGTCATCATTATTACGGCGCGCCAGCGGCGAAACTTCGGTGGGATACGCCGTAATAAAAGTAGGGTCCATCAAACGTGACTCGACCGTTTTCTCAAAAATTTCAATCTGGAGCTTGCCCATCCCGTAACTCTCTTTGACAGGAATCGAGAGCCGTTCGGCGAGCGCACGCAGACTCTCAATCGTCTCCAGCGCTTCCGCACTGATATCTGCATTGTAGTGCAAGATGGAATCTTTCACCGACATACGAGTGAAAGGTTTACCGAAGTCATATTCATCGCCCTGATAAGTGATCGTCGTCTTACCGATCACCGTTTCGGCAATCCCACGGAACAGCGCTTCAGTCAGGTCCATCAGGTCATGATAATCGGCATAGGCCTGATAAAATTCCAGCATGGTAAACTCTGGGTTATGCCGCGTTGAAAGCCCTTCGTTACGGAAATTACGATTAATTTCAAAAACGCGTTCGAAACCACCGACCACCAGGCGCTTTAGATAAAGCTCCGGCGCAATGCGAAGATAAAGGTCGATATCAAGCGCATTGTGATAAGTCTCAAACGGGCGTGCCGTAGCACCGCCGGGCACCACCTGCATCATCGGCGTTTCGACTTCAAGAAAATCACGCTCAATCAGAAAATTTCGGATGTAGCTGACGATCTTTGTACGGGTACGAAAAGTATCACGCGTCGGCTCGTTCATAATCAGGTCAAGATAACGCTGGCGATAACGAATCTCCTGATCGGTCACGCCGTGGTACTTCTCCGGCAGCGGACGCAGCGCCTTGGTGAGCAGTCGAATGCTATCCGCACGTACCGACAACTCACCGGTTTTGGTTTTAAAGAGCTTACCTTCAATACCGATGATATCGCCGATGTCCCAACGCTTGAAGGCCTGGTAATCATCGACACCAATCACATCGCGCTGCACATAGATCTGCATCTTGCCGGACATATCCTGAATATGGACAAAGCTCGCCTTACCCATCAGACGGCGCGTCATCATACGCCCAGCAATCTGTACCGTTATCGCCGCAGGTTCCAGTGTCTCATTGTCCTGCTCGCCATACTCAGCATGCAATTCGCCGGACACCACATTACGACGAAAATCACATGGAAAGGGATTTCCCTGCTCACGCAGCTCAGTCAATTTTGCACGGCGTTGGGCAATCTGTTCCTGCTCTTGTTCGCGATGCTGCTCCGGATGCTGATCCGACGGTATCTGTGGCTGTTCACTCATAGCTGTTCACTTTACTCTATAATATTTGTTTGATTACAGGCCACTCTTCAGGCTCGCTTCGATAAATTGATCGATATCCCCATCGAGTACCGCCTGGGTATTACCCGTCTCGACCGCGGTACGCAAATCTTTGATGCGTGACTGATCCAACACATAGGAACGGATCTGACTCCCCCAGCCAATATCTGATTTGGTCTCTTCCAACGCCTGTTTATCTTCGTTGCGTCGCTGCATCTCTACTTCATACAGACGTGATTTTAACTGCTTCATCGCCGTCGCGCGGTTTTTATGCTGCGAGCGATCATTTTGACACTGCACCACCACACCGCTGGGTTCATGGGTGATTCGTACCGCTGAATCCGTTCGATTCACATGCTGTCCGCCTGCCCCACTGGCACGGTAGGTATCGATACGCAAATCCGCCGGATTGATGTCGATATCAAAATCGTCTGAAACCTCCGGCGCCACAAACACCGACGCAAAGGAAGTATGGCGACGACTGCCAGAATCAAACGGCGACTTGCGTACAAGGCGGTGCACACCACACTCGGTGCGCAACCAGCCATAGGCATGGTCACCCTCAAATTTAATCGTGGCACTCTTGATACCGGCGACGTCACCCGCAGAGCACTCAATCAATTCCGTTTTAAAGCCGCGCCGTTCACCCCAACGCAGGTACATCCGCAGCAACATTTCTGACCAGTCCTGCGCCTCTGTGCCGCCAGAACCGGACTGAATATCGACAAAGGCGTTATTGGGATCCATTTCGCCCGAAAACATACGACGAAATTCCAGCGCCGACAGTTTTACTTCGAGTTCATCAAGGTCCGCGATTACCGCATTCGCCGTCGCTTCATCGTTTTCATCTTCGGCCAGCTGCAATAGCTCCAGCCCTTCGCTCAGGCCATCAATTAACCCATCAAAGGTGCCCACCATTTCGCTCAGCTGGGCGCGCTCACGCCCAAGCGTCTGGGCACGTTCCGGGTTGTTCCACACCTCCGGATCTTCTAGCTCACGCGTAACCTCGATGAGTGCTTCACGCCTATGATCGACGTCAAAGATACCCCCTAAGGGCTTCTATACGCCCTTGCATATCTTTGATACGCGCGAAAATCAGGTTGAGTTCCAACATGTTGCATCCCATTGAGTGTGCTGAAAATAGATAAGGGCAGGATTCTACAGGAAATATAAGCCAAGGTATATGAATCGCCGACCACTGAACACATCCCTCACGATTGGAAATTGTCCGTCCTGATGCAGAACTGGCCTGCATTTTGCTATCTTCTCTGCATGCGTCAATTTCTCATCATTTAAACAGCTCAATGACATTGATAGTGGTCAAATGAAGAAAAAAAATAGCGTCATAAAAACAGGCATACACACAACCGCATTCATATCGGCATTAATCTGGCAGCCACTTTTCAACATCATCACCGGAATTTTCCTGACAATAGCGATGATGATGGTTCATAACAGCGCGAAAGCCGCTGGTTATCATCTAATCCTCAATGGCAAATCCTTCCATAAAGAACAGCCTAAAAAAAAGCCCTTTAATGAACGCAACTGGGGGCTGGGCATCCAATACGATTACGCCCTGTATAAAAAAAACTGGCAACCCTACCTAACTGCCTCAGGTTTCAGAGACTCTTTCAATAAAAACTCCTTCTATGCAGGTGGCGGCATGCTGAGACGTTTCTCACTCGCCAACATCCATCAGGAATTACATGCTAGTGCCGGCTTTGTTGCCTTTGTGATGGTACGCAAAGATTATCGTAACCGCCACCCATTTTTAGGAGCCCTACCTGCGTTTACACTGGGCACCGATAAGGTCGCCATCAACCTCAGTTATGTCCCAAAGGTTAGACCAAAGCTTATCTCCCTGTGGTTTATTCAATTGAAAATATCTTTATGATATCTACGAATAATGAAGTTCACATTCCATAAAGAAATAGGTAGACTCGAATGTAATGGCACATGATCTAGCTACAATTGATTTAGATTTTTAGACTAGAGGTAATAACAGACATGGTTACAGGCACCGTTAAATGGTTTAACGAATCCAAAGGATTCGGATTTATCGCCCCAGCAGATGGCAGCGCCGATGTTTTTGTACATTTCTCTGCAATCGCAGGCGACGGCTTCAAGACACTTGTTGAAGGGCAACTCGTCAGCTTCAATGTAGAAAATGGCCCCAAAGGCCTGCAAGCAACACAGGTTTCGGTTCAGGGTTAAATAACCCCATATCTATTGCTAATAACGCCCTTGTGAATGACTCACAAGGGCGTACTCATCTTGCTTAACACCCCTTATTCCTACTGCTTCGTTTAACGGCGTAAGCACACGTCGCGCTACCCCTAAAAATAAAAAATCCCTTAAAAAACAACATCTTGATGTGATGTGATTATTTCTGTATAATTCACGCCCTTGAATTCGCCTCCCACCTTAGAGTACATACACCATGTCTGGTTCGCGCTTAACCCCAAAAAACATCAAAAATGACCTTCTCTCTGGGGTGACCGTTTCGCTCGCGATGGTGCCTGAGGCCATCGCTTTTGCCTTTGTTGCCGGGGTTAATCCATTGGTCGGACTCTATGCCGCCTTTTTTGTTGGACTGATCGCTGCGTCGATTGGCGGACGTCCCGGTATGATATCGGGGGCCACCGGTGCACTTGCGGTCGTGATGGTGTCACTGGTTGCCGACCACGGTGTCGAGTATCTATTTGCCGCAGTTGTACTGATGGGTATCATTCAGATTAGTGCGGGGATTTTCCGCATCGGAAAATTTATCCGCATGGTGCCATATCCAGTCATGTTGGGATTTGTGAACGGTCTTGCAATCGTGATCTTTCTCGCCCAATTACAACAATTTAAAGAGGAAAAGGTCAACGGTGTATACGGTTGGCTAAACGTCCCAGACATGACACTACTACTCGGACTGGTCGCACTCACGATGGCGATCATCCACTATCTACCGCGTTTTACACGCATTATTCCGTCATCACTAGCCGCGATAATCGTCATCACACTGATCGTGACCTTGCTGAATTTGGACGTTCGCACCGTTGGCGATGTCGCCTCCATCGGCGGTGGCCTACCTGATTTTCACGTTCCAGTGGTACCCTTCACGCTGGAAACGCTGATGATCATCCTCCCTTATTCACTCATTCTCGCCGCCATTGGTTTGATTGAATCACTCCTCACCATGCGTCTGATTGACGAAGTTACCCAGACCCGCGGGCGCGGCAACAAAGAGTGTATCGGGCAGGGAACAGCCAACGTTGTGACCGGTTTTTTCGGCGGCATGGGCGGTTGTGCCATGATCGGCCAGAGCATGATCAATATTAACTCAGGTGGACTCGGGCGTCTCTCGGGCATCTCTGCTGCCATCGCCCTGCTCTGTTATATCCTGTTTGCCTCACCGCTGATTGAAATGATCCCGGTCGCCGCGCTGGTGGGTGTGATGTTTATCGTGGTCATCGGTACCTTTGCATGGTCTAGCTTCCGTATCATGAACAAAATTCCACGTGCCGACGCCTTTGTGTTGGTACTGGTCTCTGGCATAACAGTGGCCACCGACCTTGCCATCGCGGTAATTATCGGTGTCATCGTCTCAGCACTGGTATTTGCATGGGAGAGCGCCAAACACATGAGTGCCAAAACCTATACAAAAGATAATGGCGTGCTCGTCTACGAACTTCACGGGCCACTCTTTTTCAGTTCGGTCACCAGCTTTAACGACATCTTTGATACGCAAAATGATCCCGATGAAGTTGAAATTGATTTCCGCCATACACGCGTGTCAGACCATTCAGGGATTGAAGCGATCGACTCAGTGGCCGAACGCTATTCCAAACTCGGCAAGAAACTCCACCTGACCCACTTGAGTCCAGAGTGTATCTCGCTGCTGGTAAAGGCTGGCGACCTGGCTGAGGTCAACGTCAGTGAAGACCCGCACTACCATGTGGCCACGGATCGACTGGGTTAGTCATATTGCAGCCATAAGCTCAGATAAGCACCCTATCAACGGCTAATCTGGTGCCCCCCACAGCAGTTCATCTAAATCTTTTTCTGCATCGACATTCAGCGTCGCCACTTTTCCAGCGATGAATTGCACCCCCTCATGCTCAAGCAAGCTTTTCTGTTTCTGATACGCTTCGCTACCCACTTCAAAGGCCAGGGTACGATCGGACCTGACAACACGATACCAGGGGAGCACTTCTACGGAACGCGCCATCGCTTTACTCACCATCCGTGCGTGACGCGGAAACCCCGACATCCGTGCAACCTGACCATAACTCATCACCTTGCCAGGTTTGATACGAATGACCGTCTTCCAGATGGCCTGATCAAATTTTTCTTGAGCCCGCGACATTTAAATAAAACACCTAAAAGATAGCTGTTGATCAAGGCTAACAGTCGATTCGATTGTGCCACTACCCACGGTAATTAGCGCTTGATTGTACCTTACCAACAGGCAAAAAAAATTGTGCGCAGTGATTTCATTTGACACTGGCTTGACTCACAGGTCAGTGTAGACAAAAGAACACATGGATCACCCCATGCTTCTACCGTAGAACTGGGAAGAAAGGTTGAACCTAAATTATAAAAAACGAAATAATTAATAAACCAAAGCCTCCTTAACCATTAGCAGCCTGCCGACGTAATTTACGCACTGAAATAAAAACGATCCCTAACACAATTGGTATGGCAATACCTGTTGATATGTCGATATGGACTGGCACACCGACCGATTTAAATGCTTTAAGTGCGTACCCGGTGATACCAAGCAAGTAGTAACTTAAAACAACAATCGATAACCCCTCTACTGTCTCCTGCATACGCAACTGTAACTTGGCGCGTTTATCCATGGATGCCAGTAAATCACGCGTCTGCCCTTCCATGGTGATATCAACACGCGTACGCAACAATGCAGAAGCACGTGACACACGTGTTGATAACAGCTCCAGATTGCTATTCACTGCATCACACGTCGCCATTGCTGGCGCCAAACGCTGCTCCATGAATTCGTGAAACATCTGCAAGCCCTGAATACGCTGTTCACGCAGCTCAGTAATACGCATTTTGACAATTTTGTAATAGGCGGCAGAGGCGTTAAAACGTTGGTTTGTAATCGCAGCAATACTTTCAATCTCTGCTGCTAAACGGGTCAATTGATCCAGCAATTGCTGTTCACCAGCATGACTCTGCAAGCCACAGTTATTGCTAGTGAGTTGCGCAAGCTGCTGATCAAAACGGGCCAACTCCGGCAGATAATTTCGCGCCATTTCAACCGGAATGAGCGCCATCATGCGGTAAGTTTCAATCTCTAACAAACGCTGTACCAAACGTCCCGCCTGCCTTCTGCGTAAATCAATATCTTGCACCAAAATACGAGCAAAACCATCCGGATGTATCGTGTTATCAGTCCAGACTACCGCACTACCTGCAGTCACTTTTGCCCCGATCACCGTATTTGAAGCAAACAACATTGACAAATCATCCAGCGATCGATGTGCTCGTGTTTTATGTTCGATTGCCAGGTGCGTCGCTGCAATCACTTCGCCCGGCAAACTTTCTAGCCACTCTTTTGCGACGTAATTAATAGCGGGTTCAGAAAATGGCATATCAAATGGCATACTAACAAAAAAAGTATACATCGAAAATTCAGTGTGACGTTCCCACGTAAAATGGAATGAACTAAATTCCGCGCTAAAATGACGTGCGTCAGTCGCAGGTGGACTAACACTGTAACGATCACACAATTGTGCAATCAACTTCAGCTCATTCATCACCAGATTGCTATCTGAAAGTAACGCCAGCTGTGAGACTTGAATTGGGACGCTTAATAGCTCGTGGGGCCTTGCATGCAGTTCGTTATGGAGTTTTATCCGGTTTGAATACTCATTAATACCGAAAATGGAACTACGCAGCGGCGCTAGCCCTCCCGATGTGAATTGTGATCCTGACACCCCGTTATTCATGTACGACATTGACCCCATATAAATAAAATACGCATTAATTATAAACTAAAACATTGCGATAACTTACAATAGTGTAAATTATGACCGTATGTTGACATTGATAAGTTCGCAATCAAAATCACGAGCATCAAAGAAAACGCCAATGACCAAACATCGCAGCCTGCCCATAATAGTCACCATGACCATCGACAGATTCCATATGGTCGCCTGTTCAATATAAAACAACGCCCACCTTTTGCCCCGACCACCCTACATACGTTACGTTTTCGCACAACATCAATCCCTTCATTATCAATGACCATCAGCGTAAGCACTTCAGCCGAAGTGCACGATTTCAACGCCGTTATTTCCTCCCACGTTATATTAAACAAACACATCGCGGTTCGGTTAGCATAATTAAAAACAGGTTTGCTGGCTGCATCATGAGAAAGTAGCGCAAAAGGTGCCTTAAAAATAGCTTTCGAAACACTACCTTGATATATGCAGTCAGCTCGGTTATCAAGGGGCATTTGCTTGACAGCTTGATGGCCCATAGCTGATCAGAATAATTGCAACATGCTCATGAGAAAAATAATTTTCCGTTGATGGGCCCAACAAACCCCACCTAACATAACCCCACTTACCCAATTAAAAACAATAACTTATATAAAAAATAAGTAAGGCTATATATATATAATATATTAATTATACTGGTTTTTTACAAGCGTTTAATCACATATACTTGGCATCATATTTAACAACGAATACTGACATAAATTAAACGTTATTAATTAGCACTTATACTTTATTCAATTTATTAGTTAACGACTCCTCATGACCATAACTCAAATTACATTTTTAATGGTGATCTGTGCCATAGTGCCCCTACTGCTATCACTGCGGTCTATAAAAATGATCTGCTCATATGAAGATCAAAAACAACATGGCTGGAAACAACTCTACTATGTTATTTTTATTTTCGCGTGTAGCTACCTGATATTTGGTAGCTATACATTGATTAATGAAATTACTTACTCTGAGCTTATTAATGCAACACTCTTTCTAGGCGCAAGCGCCTTCATATTAATCATCAGTCGCCTCAGCTTAAACAGTATTCAGCGCATAGATGAAATTGCTAAAGTTGAACGCTACCGAGCGCTCCATGATTCATTGACAGCGCTTCCTAATAGAACCCTATTTTATGAACGAATCAATCACGCACTTGCCCTGGCTAAGCGCGAAAAAAGTGAAATCGCACTCATGATCATTGACCTTAATGAATTTAAAGAAGTCAACGATACCCTTGGTCATCATACGGGTGATGTTTTATTAAAACAGTCCTCCTTACGCCTAAAAGAGATACTGCGAGAATCTGACACACTGGCACGTTATGGCGGCGATGAGTTCGCCGTCATTCTCCCTCAAACCAGCCAGGCACAAGCACATGCACTGGCCGAACGTTTAACGAATGCCATTCACACACCCTTTACCATCGATAATCGATCATTGACTATCGGGATGAGTGTCGGTATCTCAATGTACCCCCACCACGCAAGTGATAGCAACGCACTCATTAAACTCGCGGACATTGCCATGTACAGTGCCAAAAGATACCAGAAAGGGTTTCTGCTCTTTGAGAACGAGATGCACGATGAATTAAACTTGGACGTAGACTTAAAACTCATCAGTTCAGCGTCGGCACATAAGCAGCAAGCGACTGCCAATAAAAACCGAGTGCTGAATTAACGCTCACTAACAGACGCTCAAATATTTTACTCTGGCTGATCAAACATAGCCGGCGTTTCGAACGATATACCGCCTAGCTTTCCCGCCCTTAATTCCTTGAGTAATATTTCAGAAATTTTATGCAGATCCAGCACACCGCCAGCACGTAAACAGCCTCGCTTGCGACCAATCACATCCAGAAAATCCATCGCCCCGGCGGGCAGTTCAGTTAAACGGTAACGAGACATTAACCCCTCAGGGTACTGCTTTAGTAAAAACTCAACGGCATACAGCGCGATATCTTCAAATGAAATCGCCGCATTTTTAATCGCGCCGGTAACAGCGAGCCGATAACCGCTATTCTCATCTTCCATCCGTGGCCATAAAATCCCCGGCGTATCCGACAGTACAATTCCGTTACCGAGACTAATGCGCTGCTGCTGTTTTGTCACAGCAGGTTCGTCGCCGACTTTGGCAATCGCTCGACCCGCCAGCGCATTGATCAACGTAGATTTACCGACATTCGGAATCCCCATAATCATGGTACGCACAGGCTCGCCCCGCTGCGCTCTTAATGGCACCATTTCACGGCACAGGTTTAAAATCTTACGCGCCTCGCCTTTGCGGGTGGTGTTTAACGCCAACGCCCTGACCCCCTCCTGTTGCGAGTAGTAATTAAGCCACTGTGTGGTGATGACAGGATCCGCCAGATCAGACTTGTTCAGCACTTTGAGGCATGGGCGCGGCCCCCGTAGCGTTTTAACGGCCGGGTTTTCACTACTGAAAGGAATACGTGCATCCATCACCTCAATCACCAGATCTACCTGAGGCATCGCCTCTTTGATCTGCTTTTGAGCCTTGTGCATATGGCCTGGATACCAGGTTACCGCCATCATTTACCCCAATAAAAATTAGAACAGAACAGATCAGAGCAGGTCAGATTAACTTGCTCAAATACAAAATACGAACTTAACAATGCAACTACGACTACAGCAATCTATTTATCAATGAGTCCCAGACCGGAATTCTGGATTCTGTGAATTTCATCGCGCAATTTGGCGGCGGCCTCAAAATCAAGATCACGCGCATATTGATACATCTCTTTTTCAAGCGTTGCGACTTTTTTCGTTAATTTCTCAGGGGAAAGCGCTGAATAGTCAGCCATCTCCTCCGCTATTTTGGCGTAGGCCCTGGTGCGTTTCTGCTCAGTGGCGAACCCCGCCTCCATCACATCGGCAATCGCCTTCTGAATGCCGATGGGTGTAATGCCATGTTTTTTATTATGGGCCAGTTGCTTTTCGCGACGCCGCTCAGTTTCGTCGAGTGCACGCCGCATCGAGCCGGTGATTTTATCGGCATAGAGAATCGCCCGACCGTTGAGATTACGCGCTGCGCGTCCGATTGTCTGGATCAGCGAGCGGTCGGAACGCAGAAAGCCCTCTTTATCCGCATCGAGGATTGCCACCAATGAAACCTCAGGAATATCAAGACCTTCTCGTAACAAATTAATTCCAACTAGCACATCAAATTCACCCAGTCGCAAGTCACGCAGGATCTCCATGCGCTCAACAGTGTCAATATCAGAATGGAGATAGCGCACACGTACGCCGTGCTCTTCAAAATATTCGGTCAGATTTTCAGACATCCTTTTGGTTAAGGTGGTCACGAGAACACGCTCATGGCGATCAACGCGTTTGCGGATCTCTGATAGCAGATCATCCACCTGAGTCGTTGCCGGTCGTACTTCGACCTCAGGATCGACCAATCCGGTAGGCCGTACCACCTGCTCAATCACCGCCTCAGCGTGCTCTTTTTCATACGCGCCCGGCGTCGCCGAAACAAAAATCGCCTGCGGTGCGATCTTCACAAACTCCTCAAAACAGAGCGGTCGATTATCGAGCGCCGATGGCATACGGAAACCATACTCCACCAACGTTGTTTTACGCGAGCGATCCCCTTTATACATACCGCCGATCTGTGGGATCGTGACGTGACTTTCGTCGATCACGAGCAGCGCGTTATCCGGTAGGTAGTCAAACAGTGTCGGCGGTGGATCACCCGCCTCGCGCCCAGAGAGATAGCGTGAGTAGTTTTCAATCCCTGAGCAATATCCCAGCTCTTTGATCATCTCCAAGTCGAATATTGTACGCTGTTCCAGACGCTGCGCTTCGACCAGTTTATTGGCTTTATGTAACTGCGCCAGACGCTCACGTAATTCGTTTCTTATCTCCACCATGGCACCGACAAGGGTCTGTTCCGGTGTCACGTAGTGGCTTTTTGGGTAGATCGTCAGACGTGGCACACGGCGCAACACCTCGCCGGTGAGTGGGTCAAAATAACTAAGCGCCTCAACTTCATCATCAAAAAGCTCGATGCGTACCGCCTCAAAATCAGATTCAGCGGGAAAAATATCGATTACATCGCCGCGTACACGATAAGTTGCGCGGTGTAGTTCAACGTCATTACGGGTATATTGCAGCTCGGCGAGACGGCGCAAGATAGAACGCTGATCGACCTGTTCGCCCTTCGACAGATGCAATACCATACTGAGATAGGCGCGCGGATCGCCCAGGCCATAGATCGACGAGACTGAGGCGACAATCACCGCATCAGGCCGCTCCAGCAGCGATTTGGTTGCCGACAGGCGCATCTGCTCGATATGTTCATTAATCGAGGCGTCCTTCTCGATGAACATATCAGAGGACGGCACGTAGGCCTCCGGCTGATAATAGTCATAATAGGAGACAAAGTATTCCACCGCATTGTCGGGAAAGAACTCCTTCATTTCGCCATAAAGCTGTGCCGCGAGTGTCTTATTCGGCGCCATAATAATGGTTGGACGCTGCACCTGCTGAATCACATTGGCGATGGTAAAGGTCTTACCCGAGCCAGTCACACCCAGCAGTGTCTGCGCGGCTAGACCGTCATCCAATCCTTCGACTAGCTGTCGAATGGCATTGGGTTGATCACCGGCAGGCTTAAAACTGGACGAAATTGAAAATCTTTGGCTTCTTTCACTCATTAGGGGATTCTGTAAACTCACTTTCTCAAGTATATTACAGTCAGCCGATAGAGGTTTAATAATTTGCCCAAGAAGGATAACAAAAGTGGAGCTATCAGCCCGAGTACAGCGCGTCAGACCCTCACCTACCCTGGCGATCACGGCGCGTGCCGCGCAACTGAAGGCCGAAGGTAAAAATATCATCGGGTTTGGTGCGGGTGAACCCGATTTTGATACCCCTGACCATATCAAGGCCGCCGCGATTAAAGCGATTAACGCCGGTTTTACCAAATACACTGCCGTCGCCGGTACGCTAGAGTTAAGGAAAGCGGTTGCCGCCAAGTTTGCGCGCGATAATCAACTGGAGTATAGCCCGGAGCAGATCCTGGTCTCGGTCGGTGGCAAGCAGAGCTTCTATAATCTCGTTCAGGCCCTACTGAACCCGGGTGATGAAGTGATCATTCCGGCCCCGTATTGGGTCTCGTACCCTGACATGGTGCTGCTCGCCGACGGTACGCCGATCATCATCGAAAGCGGTCTTGATCAAGGTTTCAAAATCACGCCGGAACAACTGGCTGCCGCCATCACCCCCAAAACCAAACTGATGGTGATCAACAGCCCCTCAAACCCAACCGGTGCGGCCTATAGCCACGCTGAACTAGCGGCCCTCGGCGAGGTATTGCGCCAACACCCACAGATCATCGTGGCGAGCGATGATATCTATGAGCACATCAGCTGGTCGGGGGAACCGTTCAAAAATATTCTGACGGTTAATCCCGACCTTTACGATCACGCCATCGTACTCAACGGTGTCTCCAAGGCCTATTCGATGACCGGCTGGCGTATCGGATACGCCGGTGGCCCACTGCCGTTGATTAACGCGATGAAGAAGATTCAGTCGCAGAGTACGTCGAACCCGACCTCTATCTCTCAGGTCGCGGCACAGGCCGCACTCGAAGGGGATCAGTCCTTTATCAACGAGATGAACGTTCAGTTTAAGGCACGTCATGATTATGTGGTCGATGCGCTGAACCAGATCGACGGGGTTGAGTGCCTCACCTCAGACGGGGCCTTCTACGCATTTCCAAAAATGGAAGCGGCATACTCAAAACTCGATGGCATCAACAACGATGTCGAATTTGGGGAATTCCTGATCAACGAGGCAGGTGTTGCGCTGGTGCCGGGTTCTGCCTTTGGCGCGCCGGGTTATATGCGACTCTCTTTTGCCACCAGCATGGAAAACCTCAAGGAAGGGATAGCGAGGATCAAAAAAGCACTCGCATAAATCGACCCTATCACGTTGCGCGGACTTTTCCGCGCAACGTGATGAAGGTATGATGGTCACCACACGTATTTCACAACGGCAAGGATGCAATAGTGAGAACAGAAAATTTCCGGGCGCGGTCACGCATCAGACATGAGCGACATGCTCAAGGCTTCACCTTGATTGAACTCATCATTTTTCTGGCGATCCTCTCAATATTGTTTCGCTTCGGCATGCCAGCATTTCAGGACATCATGGCCAATAATCGCATGACCACGCAGATTAATATTATGGTGACCAGCTTTAATCTTGCCCGCAGCGAAGCCATTAAGCGCAATCAAAATGTTGTCTTATGCCCCAACGATGAAGGTGTCTGCGCCAAGCAACCTCATTGGCACAAAGGCTGGTTAATGTTTGCTGATAAAAATTTTGATAGAGAATTCGACGATAAAAATGAAGATATTATTTACATTGAAGCTGCTCAGGAAAACATCGAAATTATTTCCAGTCGCTATCGACGACGCGTCGTATTTCATCCACTGGGCACTGCTGCGGGCAGCAATGCAAGCTATGTATTCTGTGATCAACGAGGCCCATCAGAGGCGCGTGCCATCATCCTTTCAAACGGTGGGCGTGCCCGAATAGCAGCAAAAAAATCTGATGGTAAAGCATGGAAATGCAGTTAAAAACCTGGCCCTTATTCTGCCGGCATACTGACCTCATCAGCCCATTCGATGGCCTTATAGTAAAGTTCTGGCACACGCGCTTCATCGATACCCAGTTTCTCAACCATTTCGACGACCTTTTCCCACTCGCCCTGTTGATAAAAAACAATCAACTGCAGCACATGAGCCGCAGACGTCCCACCATCAATCAATGCCTCTTTGACATCGTCTGAGATACTAATTTCGTCAAGGATTTCCTTCATTGGACGATCCACCAGCGCGTCCACCACTGACAACATACCAATAAAAAAAAGATCCATCGCCTTATCTTTCATACCAACATCTGCGGCGATTGATTCGCAAAAAGCGGCGCGCACTAAAGAGGTGGTCAACAACTCCGGCGGCTTGTCGTCTGCGATACTGGAAAATGCCGCTAAAGAGGCCCATTTCTTTAAAGGGCCTTCACCCAACATCACCAGCGCCTGTTTAATCGATTCAATTTGATTACGCCAACCAAAGGTCACTGAATTGATATAACGTAATAGCTTATATGAAAGGGCTATGTCCTGTTTAATTATCTTTTCTATTGCATCATAATCTACATCTGGGCTGTTCAGCTCCTGAATAAAACGTAGATAATTGAATTTAAAGCCAGGCACATCCTGGCGTGAAACCACTTCTGGCTTGCAGAAGAAATAACCCTGAAAATAGATAAACCCGAGATCCAGCGCCTCCTGATACTCTTCATGTGTTTCAACTTTTTCAGCTAATAAACTGAATGAAGCATTTTTGAAACGCTCACACATCGCAGCACGCTCTTCTTTTGAAGAAACAATAAAATCAATCTTGACAACATCGGCCAATGCCAATAATGGCTCAAACTTTTCTGCATAAACAAAATCATCAAGCACCAGTGTGTAACCATTCTGTTTTAGTTTTTTACAAGCATCAATCACCGCGTCGTCTGGCTCGACGGTCTCCAAAATCTCAACGGCAACTAGCTCCTTCGGAATGACGGTGATCCACTCATTTAACAGCACTTCTCGCGTTAGATTAATAAACGCGATTTTGCCGCCCGTCAGACTCTCCAGGCCGAAACCAAACATGCTGTCATTGATGACAGACGAAGAGGCTTCATCGCCATCGTGATGTGAAAAATAATTATCTAAGCCAGAACGGTACAGCAGCTCATAGGCGTATACCTTACCATTACAGTCAAAAATGGGTTGCCTAGCTACATAAATTTGACTGAACATCCTATTCCTCAAAACCAAACGCCGTTTAAATAAACAATCAATTACTCATCGGCGTAAGCACTTTATTCATTAGAGAAGGTGTGATTAATTCACCCTGACGGCTGCATTCAAGTGAATCTTTTACTTCGCCTTCCCGTATTTAAGAAATGCCTTGTATTTGAGAGCATTTATTGCTTTATAGCGGCCACTAAACCTGACTGATGGAGTCGAAAAAACCGTCCACATGCTTCTATGTGAGTTGTAACAACTGCCTTCATGCCATGTCTAAATTAACCAGTCCACAGGCCACCCATAACCGATTGGCATTCTTATCTAACCCTCGGTAACGCACCCTGTTGAAACCGAAGCGTCGTTTAAGCACCAGAACCGGCGCTCTACTTTTGCGCGGATTTTTATTTGGCGCTGTTTTTAGC